>Ga0209489_100867_pt1 | contig 60357 bp, 22 predicted proteins | sample SiratrowhiteBW_FD_187527 | JGI IMG/M metagenome (GOLD analysis project Ga0209489, IMG submission 187527) | Root nodule microbial communities of legume samples collected from California, USA - Siratro white BW (SPAdes) (version 2) | ecosystem: Host-associated > Plants > Roots > Nodule | place... | reverse complement strand
ATATATATATATATATATATATATATATATATATATATAATTAGGGTTATGATAATAATTATTTATCCTTAACTGTGGGACTGAACTTTTGATGCACGCAAGTGTTTTTATCTTTTGGCATAATTACAGTAAAATGTAAATATAATAGTTGAATATCCAAATTATTTATGGAAATGAAAACTATACCTGGATACTGACTAGTAGAAACAGCGTAGTCATGAATGCATTCAATTTTTTATAATAATAAAAAATGATAAAAATTATCTTATTTTAGTTTTTAAATTTTAAATATTTTTTCCTAATTTATTTTTTTTATCTACAATTAATTTCTCCTTTTTATTCTTTGTTTGATCTGTTTATTTATTTATTATTTTAAAAAACTTAGTAAACAAAGTAACTTTCCTTTACTGGTAATTTAGTAATTTAAAGATAAAAAGAAAATTATTGAGAATAAAATGAAAAGTTGTAAAAAAAGTAGAAAAGAGTTGTTATTATTTTAGCCTTTAAATTAAAGGATAAATATGTTCTACATATAAAACTTTTGAAAGATTATTTAATAACTTTTTCTTCTAAATCAGTTGATAAGATTGGTTTTGTACTAAAATTTACCAAATTGGTAAGACTTTCTTATTTGTACTAAAATTGTAGGTGCCATTTTTTGTCAGTATATTAAAGAACTTCATACTACTATTCTGTCAAGCAATCTTCCCTTTTTGATTCGTTTTACGACAGAATATTATTATTCAGTTACTACAATTTTGGTTATTTTAACATAAAATGCAATAAAAAATTAAAGTAGAAAAATATGTTAGAACTCAGAAGGCATTCAACTGAATCCAACTGTAATTTATATAGTAGGTATAACTAGTAACTAGTAGTATATACTATTTATATATATATGGATAGTAATAAGCATAATTTAAAGAATATTTAAGATTAATTAAATATTAAGGTTTTTTTTATTGATAATTAAAAATACAAAAAGTTTTAAATTTGCATACATTTAATTTTTTAAAATTTTTTTAACACAACTAGTAGAATATTATTTTTGTAAATGTTATATATATATAGTTGTTAACTGAGCGAATTTGAGTATTGGTTAAAAAAATTAAGAAAACTTGAGATTTCTTTTAATTTGTTATATAAACTTGTGCATTAATTTAATTTGGCATAAAAACTTAGCGTATATACATACAACAGGACTATGTACATAGATCATCTTATTTTTGAAAGTGATGATTCAAGTTTACTACATAGTTACTTAAGCTTAATTTCAATGTTATCTAGTAATAATAATAATAATAATAATAATTATTATTGTTATAAATTGAATAAGCTCTTAAAAATTTCCTTTATTTATAAGCAGTTTTAGGAATATACATAGTTAATATTATTAGTTAAAATGATAATATTTTTTTTCCCTATCTATTATAAAGAAGATAAAATTTGGAAACATAGCGCCCTTACAGTGGCGCTGATTACATATGCAGTTTATTTTAAACACAATATTTAACTTATACACAATTTCTATATTTATGGGTTTAATTTTTACACAATCAATGAAAAATATGTCTACAAGATGATTTTTGTGATGTACATATATAGTTTATTGAATCCAAAAAGAAGATTATTTAAGATTTCATAAGTAGATGAATTTTGATATGCTCAGTATAAAAGTGATCTGATATTTTATATAGTTGTTATTAACATCTTCTAGTTAATTAAATAATGTGATACCACATAATAGGTTTAAAATTACATCTAATTAAAGTCATCAATTAATCATGTTCTGCTATACGGCATGTATTTACTGTTTCTTTTAAAGAGCAAAAAGGAAGTACCTTAATTGTGATAAATTTGTTTCATAAGTATTAGTATGGCATGTTTGGAGTTATTAATTACTGTTCATTTGTTTCTAATATTTATGCAAACTGGAAACATAACAAAAGGTAATTAGTGAGTTATTTAGGGAATTATAATTATAACCATTATTTTTACAGTATACATAGAAATAGTTGTGCTTTAAAATCTTAACTTATCCCTGCACCCAAAAAGGAAACCAGACAAGTCTTTACCTGTTCTGAGTTTACTTTTCTTGTTCCAAAATATACATTAAAATGACTAATTTTTCAAGAGTTTTTCTTTATAACTTAAACAATTTATTTGGTCAGCAACATGTGCATGCCAACATTGCATCTTTCTCACCACCTATTTATGACTAAGAGTGCGAGATATTTAAGGATTAGTAATACTAATTTAAAGTTGTTTAAATATTTTTTCCTAGTCAATTAACCTAATTTTTAAAGAAACAATATTATTTTATTCATGAAAATAATAACTTTACTATGTTTCATAATTAAGGTTAAATTTAATCTATACAATTTTGAATTATTTAAAATTCTTTAACTTTTTAATTAAAACAAAATAAAATATAAATTATTTAAAAACAATATAACATAATAAAAATAAAAAATTACATTTTTTCTAATACATAAAACAATCATGGTAGACATAACTAATACATTGAAAACAAATTATTATATCGTGTCTTATTTCTAAAACGGTCCATAGTGGAGTTCTACACAAACTTCGGAAATTGCATTGATTTTAAAGCAGATTAATTTTAAAATTTTATTTTAACATCAATAATTTTAAAACTTAAAAAGGAACAGTTGTTTAAGCTTAGAGAATTTTATTTTTAATTATTTCTTTTAGGGTTTCTTTGCCTAATTTTCATTTTGAATTTACGAAATAATATCAAATACTTTGTATATTTTATTTTTTTAATCACAAAATATTACAAATTCTTTATGTAAAATCCCAAAATGTTACTATAAATAACGTAATCAATTAAATTTATATTATAAACAACTTAAACTCAAACATGTAAATATAAATATAAGTATATAAACATACATAAAAGAAATATAATCACTTAAATACATGAATATATATATATATATATATATATATATATATATATATATTATTACACACGTTTTAACAAGTTGAAATTAACTTCTTCCTAAACTAAAAAACACACGTATTCTGGGACTTTAAGAAGACTTTATTGCACTACACCTTCCAAAAACACAAAGTCTTACTTTGAAACATTTTTAATTGAAAGGGTAACTTTTCTGTAAACCAATAATAAATGCCTTAAGAAGCTTCCCAACAAATCTTCTCTTAAGGCATGTTATTAATACAAGAGGAATCACACTTCTTCAAACTAGCAAATATCTCCTGACACATGCATTGCACGGATATTTATAATTAATAAATGCATTTATCTCTCTCTTTGTATGTATAAAATATTTATAATTAATAAATGCATTTATCTCTCTCTGTGTATGTATAAAATTTAAACCTTTAAACTTGGAAATATGAGAGGACATAACACATTTGGAATCCGAAATTTGATTCCATTGTGTTATTGAGGTCCTACCACCCTCTTCTTTGCAATGGATGTTGGAGTTGGAATCTTAACTTGCTTTCACGTTACTTTTGTGTGTTAGTAATGTTATTATTTATCATTATTAGGCTTAATCAAGTTGGTTAAATTTTGAATTTCTCAGGGAGATGCTTGTAAGCGCAAAATGCAGAATCCGGTATATAGTTTAAGGAATCTAGGCACTGTTGGGAATAAAAAGGTTAAGCTTGATGACACTGATGCTTCTTCTGCACATGAAAAGAAATTGGGTGTAAATATTTTATCAGTAGAAAAGAAGGAAAAGGTTAAAAACTGGGACTTGGTTGTAAAACAACAAAAGGCAGCTTCTCCCGTTAGTGGCATTCTTAAGAATCACAAACATGTTTCTGGAAGTACTTCAAGTGGTAGTAATATTCAAAATGGTTCTGAGAAAAGCCACTATGATGTTCAAGTACCATCATTAGATAAGCATTTGGGATCTTCTGCTGAGGATTCGGTGCTTAGTCCGAAAAAGAGAAACTCCTTTGATGAAACAGTGTTCAGCTTATCTTCAGATACGCTGGCCTCTTCATTCGGGAAGGAGCAGTCCTCTGGAAATGTTGAAGGAACTGCGAATTTGGAAGAAAGAAGAAAGGATAACACTGTCATTAACATTAACACAGACAAGAGAAAGGAGTTTAGTCCTATAGTTGAAAGTAAACAATTTTCCAATAGCGTGGAACAAGTTTGCGTACAAAATTTTTTAAAGCCGTGTACCAATCAAGAGAAATCAAAAAACGTATTTGAGAATTCTGAACCATTATCCAACTTGACACTTCGTGATAATAATTTACACCGCTTTGATGGCAGCACAACTACTATGCATGTTTCTCCACATGGTAACGTCTCTAGATCTCTTTCAGCATTTCAAGGGGCGCAGACTTCTGGCATGGATACGCAAGCGTGTGGATCTGAAGCTTTTAGTTACGCTGGAAAATTCATTGATCATTTGGGAGGTCCAACTTTTCAGCCTACACATGCAAATACAAGGACATATTTGGAGCCTTCACCCTCTTATTCTGCTTCCTGTAATGGCGTAAATGAGAGACCTGAATTTCCATTCCGCACATGTGGGAACACGGATAATAATGGCGGCGGCCGATCGTTGTCAGGCACATTTTCTGCAGACATGATTGCTAATTCTTATGGTTTGCCACTCAATTCTCATGGTGAGCTAATCAACTTTGGTTCAAGTGGAAAAGTTGGGATGATCCAGCCAGAGACTTCATGTACTTTTAGGGGTTCTTCAAGAGCACCTGTGAATAATTTTTTCCATCAAAATAGCCAGGACTATTTAAGGATTGGTAAGAGGCATGTTGTCCAGAAGACTCCTCAAGACCGGGGCAATCCATTTCCGCATTATTCAGGTAGTTGGTTAGGCGTTAGAGAGTTACATGGCAGGAAGAAAACAGATATCTACCAGCATAATTCTGATTGGTGTTCCAATGTCCATGTCCAGCCACTTGATTCAGAATTGAACCTTATGAGAAACCCTTTCATTGAACAAAATCATCTTGGCAAGGTGCCAATGCCAAATCATAAGGAATATGGAATGCTTTCTCCAAGAGGAAGTCCAGGCCTTCTTTCACCAATTTCCAGCCAACCAACAATGAGGTTGATGGGAAAAGATGTTCCGATCGGTAGAAGCAGCAAAGAAAAGCAGCAAATTTTGGGAGGAGTTCTTTGGGCTGAAGAGGAATCCAGAAGAAGGCATTATTCTGTTGATGCCTCTATGGACAATTCTTTATTAGGAAGATGCTATATGCCTGATTGGGCTACTGGCTCTGAATTACAGAGACAAACTGAGAATGTGTTACAATCTGTGAAAATTCAAAGCAATCGAGCATTACAAAGTACCCTGTTGATTAAAGGTCCAAACGCTGAATTTCCTAACCTACAAAGTGATCATATATCTCACAATTTGCGTCCTATTTCCCAAGCACCTACTTCCTGTGCAATATTTGGTAGGCAACCAGAACACTTGGCGGAGCAGTTTGTTTCTGGAGCTAAAACACCAGGACTCTTCTTTCATTCTCAGGCACCATCTAGTCCTTACAATTTCCATCTGTCTACTTTAAGCAATGGTGAGCAGAATGAGTGGAAGAAGCACCATCGTGTAACGAATTCAGCCTTTGGATTTCCTTTCTTGCACCCAATTGTTGAAGAACAGGCCAAATCATCTTGGTTCAAGAGGTCCTATAGCAATTTTCCAGCATGGTCATCAGGCTCCACATATCAAAAGATGCCTGGGAGCTCTACTTCTACAAGCTTTCGTCAAAATGCATGGAGAAATGATTCAACTATCCCATTCGTGAACCATTCAGATGGTTTGTATCCTAATTCCGTGACTTCTCACTGTCCCAGGAACGCCCCTCTTTCCCCAACATCCAATTATTATCCTCATTCTCCATATGCTCCAGTTTCCCCCGCTGCCAAACCACCCTCTGCCATAGATGGTTGTAGAAACATAATTAGGGTCAGTGACAGAGTGAAATTAGATGATATGATTGCCAAAGACCAGCATCCATGCACCAATGCCAGGAAGAGACCCGAAGCTAATACTTTTGATCCTGCAAAGCCTAACAAAGTGCAGAAAAACTTAAGTCCCATCACTGGGCTGGCTCGAGAGACTTCAAGTACAAATTTTCCGCAAAACACTAGAGAAGTTGAACTCAATCTCCAAGTGGGTGCAAGAAGTGAATGTGGTTCGAATGAAGCTCAGAATCTAAATCCAAGAAGCCATCTTGGGTTTGTTTCTTCTGACAGGGATGGCGTGGTAATATCGGGTCCTGTGAAACTTGGTCCTGGTGCTAAGCATATTCTGAAACCGTCACAGAATCAGGAAAACTCAACACCGGTCCATTCTGCCATACCTATTGCTGCCACTTCTGACTGTGGTAGGGATCTAGAACTTCAAGGAAAATTGACAAAAATGTACATATTTTAAGTGTAAATCATCACTTTATGATGTGACCTTTTGCCTTAATAGTTTATGGACACCCGTGAACATAACAGAATTGTGCCAGCTTGCTGAAACAGGTGGAAAATAGATCTTTTATCATCTTATCAATCCTGAGAAATAGTCCAAATTGCTTTAGGATACAAACTCTGAAATGAGAAATTTGAAAATTTTGATGAAGGGATATTTCCAGAACTTTGAAATCGTATTATTAAGCAATATAATATGACGAGTGATCATTTGTACAAGAAAAGTGTTGATGGAACTTTGTTAAAATGTTTGGGAGAATCTGAAGCTTGTGTTACATAGGTTCGAATCCATGAAGGTATTTGTGGTGCTCATCAAGGAGGAAGAAGAATGAAATGGTTATTATTCAAAGAATATTATTTGCTAAGTATGATGAAAATTTGTTTGGAATAAGAATCTTGTAAGGAATGTAAAAAATATGAACCTATACTAGATTTGCTCCATGCAATTGTTAAATCATGGCCTTTTAAAGGACGTATATATTCTCATTATTTAAAAGGACATAACTACATATTAATATTAATATATTATTTCATAAAATAGGTTGAAGTAATACCTTGAAAAATGTAAAACAAATAAATACTATAATTTTCATATAACAAAATAATGTAAATAGATTTAAATATTAAATATAATTACCACTTACAAGAGGATAATTTTGTTAGAGATATAAAGTAAGATCAAGAGTAGATAAATTGAATTTATTTGATCTTAAAATATTTTAAAAATAAATGAATTAATATTTTTTAATGAATATATGAAAATAAATTTAAACTTCTAAAGCTGTCAAGAAATTATTTTTAATCATGTATATAAATATATTTCAATTTGGATGAAGTATATAAGAGAAATGATATATATAATTATACTAATAGATTCTAATGTCGAGTTGTTTAATCACTTTTGTTGGATTAATCTATTATACTTTGAAGTTTTATACGATTAAAATAAGAAAATAAAAAAGAACACCCACAAATACCGATATTTTGAATCCTACCAAATTGTAGATCATGACTTACGAAACTCTTTCGTAAGTAATACTATTAACAATTTCAATCAATCTTATATCTACTCTACTTGTGAAACACTATTACAAGAAACAAATTATCTTATTTAAAAACAACCATATACAAAAACTTAAAAAAAGAAAAAGAACAAGTCACTTAAATTGTAATACAAATTAGAAGATACAAGCTTGATGTCCAAATGTGATTTATTCTAATCTTAAGTCATTAATTCACTATAATAATCTCAAAAAGTACTTTTAAGCTTTAAAGCTTATCTCAAAGTATTGAAATGATTTAAACATTTTTCAAATTGATTGCTAAAGGATAAATTGAGATAGTTCTAATATAAAGTTATTAGTTTTAATAAATTAAAATATATTTTATTAATGTCATGTTATTAATTTAATTCATTAAAACATTGTTTTAATCAATTTGAACAACATAATCATCGTACTTAAAAATATTTTAGTGAAATTAACAAATAGAAATAGGTTTTTAATTTATTAAAATGTTTTTTTATGCAAATCCAATAAACTTAAGAACATTTTAATAAATTTAAAATATCTTTTATCTATCAATTAATCAATCAAACCAAAACAAGACTAAACAAAGAACCTACTTACAATACATTAAACTCACAAATTACAACTCAAATCAACAATAGATCCAAAATCAATATTTTCAATACTTGTATCTTTATCAAAATAGCATATTATAGTTGAAACTATCAAATCTTCAAGTTTAAAGATATAAAATCTTTAAACTCCAAACTTCTACATTAAAGAGTTTTCATTGATAGAAAAACAAATAATTATATAACCTCACAATGTAATAATTCTTACTTTAATACCTTATTCTTCACAAATAAATGAACAAGCTGAAGCTATTAACTAAATTTTAGTAAATTTGATAAAAACAAACTTGTTTTATAATTTAATTTACTCTATTTTAAGTCTAATAATATAAAGCTCTTAACTAAAGTTTAGCAAATTTGACAAAAACAAACTTGTTTTATAATTTATTTTACTCTATTTTAAGTATAATAAGTATAATGTTAGTGTAGTTTTTAGTTCAGTTTTAGAATGGATTTTGAAATATCAGATGAATATCAATCAAAAGATTAATATAAATGATATTCAACCGCTAATATTCAAGGATAATACAATACTTCTTTTTAACATTTTTTTCTATACAAATGGAAATCAATTAAATCTTTGATTGCCTACTTAATGTCACTACTAATCATGTCATGATGTTGGTAGTGTATGTTAGCTTTGAAGATTTATGCATATAGAATTTGTTTCAATATTTTTTTTAATAAATATTTTTAGTAAAAAATAAAAAGAAAAAATTCTTTATAAATTAAAATTAATTTAACTAGTAAGCAATAAAAAATTAAAAAAATTACACAATACAACTTCTATATATTAACTTATACATAAACTAATTTTAATTTATAAAAATATTTATGTAGAATCTTACCCAAACACAACTCTAGGAGTTAACTCCTAGCACTTTATATATAAACATGTACTTATAGTTTAAATATTGTGCTTTTTATCTATATTTATATATATGTACTATACGTAGCAATTGTTTATTTTGAATAAAATCGATTCACCTGTTTTGGGTGACAATACAAATAGAAAAAAAAAAAGTGATGGGTGAAATTATGTGACGAAAAAAAAAACAAGAAATATATGCAATCATGAAAGTGCAGTTTGATTGTGACGGAATTATTAGTCATTTATCTTATCAAAATGACTAACAAAAAGAAAGAAGAGAGTAAAAAAATAGAAGAAAAAACGAAATAAGTAGAAATAGTTTTTGCATGGTGCCAAAATTAGTTGTAAGATATTTTCCCTTTGATTTTGTTCACAGAATACAAGTGTGAGATATTTCTGTTCTTTACACCATTACTCTTATCCACTTACATTGTCCAAACTCAAAACACTTGTTCAATTTATCATTGTTCAAGTTCAACAACTAATAGTTGTTAGTTACTTACCTCAAACCAACACAACCATTGAAAGATACTCAAAGCCATGGCATGTTCTCCTTCTTCATTCACATTTGCCAATCCATCATCACTTCCCAGGCCCAGAAACTCACTTTCTTCTTTTCTAAGTCCAAGAGCAATGGCCAAAGAGCTTTACTTCAACCATGATGGTTCAGCAACAAAGAAGTTGTTGGTAAGGATTAATAGTTTGTTTTGGTTATTCACATGATATGAGTGTGAATTGGTGTGTGATGGTGCAGGCAGGTGTGGACATGGTGGCTGAGCTGCTTGGTGTTACATTGGGTCCAAAGGGGAGGAACGTTGTGCTTCCAAATAAGTATGGACCACCCAAGATAGTAAATGATGGAGAAACTGTTCTCAAAGAGGTGTTTTTTTCTTTTTGGTGATTCATCATTAACCATTTGCTTCTTCTCTTTCTCATTGATTTTCTTCCTTTTTTGTAATATGGTCGTTTTAAGGTTGTGGGCAAGTGACAGATTTATGCATTGCTTGGTTACTGTTTTCAAAAACAGTTCTTTATTTTCTAAAATATGCAATAAGAGGTGGCTATAAGAAGATGACAGTGTTAATAAGTCATCCACTAAGCACTTGAACAAGAGCATTTGAAGAAAGCACAACAGAATGAGAAAACATTTCCCTGTTGTTTCTGTACTTTGGTTTTCAAAAATAATTTTCAAAATATATAAATGTTGGATGAGAAACTGATTGTTGAGCAATAAACTTGTTCTTATGTTTTCCCACAAATTTGGTGCTGTTTTCCATATTTAAGCACCTGCCTTATTGCTTGTGTTGTTTGATAAACTTGTCTACAATTTGAACTTCTCTTTCCTATGTTGCTTAAGATTGAATTGGAAGATCCATTGGAAAATGTTGGTGTTAAATTGGTGAGACAAGCTGGTGCTAAAACCAATGACCTAGCTGGTGATGGCTCAACTACATCTGTTGTTCTTGCTCATGGCTTAATCAGAGAGGGGACAAAGGTAAACAAAACCACCTAAACATGAGTATCCTATTACATCAATCAGAACAAAATTATTACATGTTAGCACATATGAAAAGTTGACATGTACTCCTATATTAAAAAGTTACCTATGTCTTTCAATTATGCAAATAAAAATTGAAGAAAGATTAGTTTTTAGTTCATGCTTTAGTCACATGAGGGGTGTTCTTAACTTTGAGTTCTGAAGCTCCTTTTTTCTTTCTCTCTAAGGTTATTGCTGCTGGAATGAATCCTGTTCAAATTGCTCGTGGGATTGAGAAGACAGCAACCGCACTTGTTTCTGAACTCAGTTTCATGTCTAGGGAGGTAAGATCAGTTAATTTCTTTTTCAAAAAATTAGAACATCTGAATTATTAAAATTTTGAGGATCATAGTAAAATTATCTGGCTGCAGATGTTGAATTAATTATGATTTTTTCTTCGTGCCAATTGTTGCTTATAGTTGCAAAGTCTAACATTATTATTGATTGCACTTGCAGGTTGAGGATCATGAACTTGCAGATGTTGCAGCAGTAAGTGCAGGGAATGATTATGCAGTTGGAAACATGATTTCTGAGGCACTGCTTAAGGTAGGCAAAAGAGGAGTAGTGACAATTGAAACCGGGAAAAGCACTGAGAACAGTTTAGAGATTGTGGAGGGAATGCAATTTGATCGCGGATATTTGTCTCCATACTTTGTCAACAATAGAAGAAAGATGACAGTGGAACTCCACGACTGTAAGGTATCACAATTAGGGTCATTTGGAGTTTGGAAGAACTTGTACAGTGTATAAAAGTGCTTATGACTATGATAATTTTTTTAAGTATTTTAAGCTTGACTGAACAAGCTTCATGGTTGAGCTTATGATATCTTCTCTACCGTGGTAATCTTAATAGAAAAACACTTAATTAGTTTGTTTGGCAAATGCATAGTTCTATTAAAAATAAGATTTAGCTAAATAATGATATGAGTAATAAAATATGTAATTAAGTTAAATAATTGCATGATGCATAGTTGTTTGGTTGCAGTTGCTTTTGGTGGACAAGAAAATCACAAACCCAAAGGAGTTGATCAACATACTAAACAATTCTGCGAAAGAAAAGTACCCAATTGTTATAGTTGCAGAGGACATTGAGCAAGAAGCTCTAGCTCCTGTCATCAAAAATAAACTTCGAGGGGCACTTAAGGTGGCTGCCATTAAGGCTCCTGCCTTTGGTGAACGCAAGACTCACTGCTTGGAAGACATTGCCATCTTGACTGGAGGTACAATATCCAATACTTCAACTTATAAGCTTCAATATGTTTTGCTTGTTGATATGTTTAGACAACAAGAAACAATAACTTCTATTAGAAATCAATTATGCACTTGAATAGAAGAAAGCATCAATAGTTAAAATGCTAAGTGGAAGTTGGACTGACACGGCACGATAAATTCATTAAACTTTATTAGAATAGATTTTGATATCATCTTAAGAAGAAGTGAATTTTAAATCTATATCAATCTTACAAAATAAATTTGTAAAGTGAGATTCACATCCAGTTAAATATAATAAATTAGTCTTATCTCCAACTGATGTGAGAGTTTCAACCATACTTAGTCTTTACTTTATAGTTTATTCTGTAATATAACATTAGTTCTTTACACCCTTTGTTTCTTTTGTAATTCATATACTGTTTTTCAGGTACGGTAATTAGAGAAGATATGGGTTTCAGCCTAGAAAAGGCAACCAAGGATGTTCTGGGTTCTGCTACAAAGGTAGTCATAACAAAGAATTCTACCTTAATAGTTACTGATGGAAGTACAAGATCAGTTGTAGAGAAGAGGGTTTACCAACTGAAGAGGCTTGTTGAGGTGCATATACAACTTTCAAAACCATCCCATTTCACACTTGACCAATGTTAAATTTTGAAACTAACATGACATGTGATTAACATATTTTATGAACATCTATGCATCTATTTCATATTTCACAGAATACAGTGGATAAATTTCCAAAAAAGATATTGAATGAAAGGATAGCAAGATTATCAGGGAGCATTGCCATTCTCCAGGTATTGTAAATTTCATTTTGTTTTGTTTGGACATTCTGGAATTTAAGAATTCTGTTTCCTTTAAGATAGTTCATATACCTTTATCATAGGTTGGAGCACAAACACAAGTAGAGCTGAAGGATAAACAATTAAGAATAGAAGATGCTCTAAATGCAACAAAGGTATTTCCTTTTCATGGCTCTAACAAGTTAATTTGCCACCATTTGTATGGTTAACCTTCTTACTTGGAACATGGCAGGCTGCAATAGATGAAGGTGTAGTAGTTGGAGGTGGTTGTTGCCTTTTAAGACTATCCAAAAAGGTGGATGGTATAAAAGCACTTCTAGACAATGAAGAACAAAAGGTTTCATTCCATTCCACTAACTTTTACAAATCATGTTTCAATTTTTTTGTTTTGAGTTGTATCTTTGTATTGGCAGTTTGAGATATGAAAAACTTGTTTGTGTATTACCAACAGATTGGAGCTGAAATCTTCAGAAGAGCTTTAAGCTATCCTGCAAGAATGATAGCTAAAAATGCTGGTGTAAATGGCAATGTTGTCATAAATAAGGTATTGAAACTGTTGAAAAACTGTTTCCACATTGTTAAGAAACAAAACATTGCATAAAAAGATATTTATATTCTTTTCCAGATTTTAGTTTATTAAACTAATATATTCAATAAAATGCAAGCTTGAGGTGACTTATGTTATGCAGGTTTTATTGGAAGATAACATGAATTTTGGTTACAATGCTGCTAAGGACTGTTATGAGGATCTTATGAAGGCCAGGATTATGGATCCAACAAAGGTATGGTCATTTTGATACCTTTTACATATGGAGATTTTACATTTAGAAATGTACAAAATAAATGTTTGAGTTAAGGTCAAATTAAATTATCAAAACAAAATTTCAATTCTATTTAGAGAAAAGTATAAAAAATAATTAAAGAAGTTAATGTAAGTTTGGCCCTTTCCCATTGTGCAACCAATCAATATAATGTGTGTTTATCTTGTATTTGAATACACAGTAAAGTTTCAAAGAAAATAAAATTTATTAAATGATTTAATTAATTTGTTTTCAAATATTTTGTTTGGAAAAAATTAAGTTTATAGAACTATTTTTTTAATAAAATATTTCAATTGCCATAAAATATAAAAAATTATTTTAATATAAACAATATTTAGTAATTAAAAAATATAGTATTTTTTGGTTGATAAAGGTTAAGGTTATTTTTCGACCAAAGTTTAGAAAAAAAATTATTAATTGTCTTTTACTAGAGTTTGATTAATATTGGAAAATGTCAATTCTTTTTTATAATAACCATAATTATTTTGTTTAAGATCGGTTATTTATTGAAGATTGTTATAATTAAGTTTCATTTGATCAATTTTTTTATTGATGTCAACTAAACAATTTCGCTGACACTGGTAAGAAAGATCTTAGTCAGGGTTAACTAAAAATTTTCTCAATCAATACTAAAAAATAATTATTTCAAAAATAATCATAACCATCTTTAGAAAAAGTTAACAATGGTGACAATAGATACTGATCGAGAATGTTTTGACTAACATCAATCAGTAAATATTCTTGCACAAACAATAGTTCAACTAACGTTAATTAAAAATTTTGGATGATACTCACTAAAAATTAATCCTACTAATATTGGATAAGAAACTTTTATTAACACCAACCAAAATAATCCCAAACTCGTTAATCACAAAATTATTTAAAAATAAATTTTGATTGATATTAACTCAAAATAATCATAGTTGAGTTCAACAGAAAAAAAAAATTATGTTTGACATTAAGAAAAAACGCTACTAATCACAAAATAAAATTAGTTTACAAGATAACATTGAGATTTTTGATAGAAAAATAAACACACCTAGCTTTTCACTAGTCTATAGTAGAAACATGTTTTTAATTCTAGTCAAAGTTGACAATGTCCAAATTCTTAAATTGATGATGTTTTAATTGAAGTCAAGTTAAAAACACTAAAATAAAAACCGAGTCAATCAAAGATTACAAAGAAAAAAAATATAAATGTAAAAGTTAAAAGAAATTCAAGAATTTCAAATTATAATATTGCACCGGATTCCTTTGAGGTAACACTAAATTAAATTTATATCCATGTAAATTTAAAATATAAAATTACCTCCTTCATATTTTTAACAAAATCACACTCTTCTCATAATGTTTTTTAAAATAAACATGCACCCCTCTCATTCTTTATAACAAATGACTCTTGTCAATATAAAATGACTCTTGTTAATATAAAATGACAAGCACTTCTCCTATTTTATCTATAACTTTTTATAAATTATTCTTTACTTTTTTACATTTTTAAACTTGAATTCTTAATTTTCATAATTTTTTATTTAATTTTTAATAAATATGATATCTTAAAATAAACTAAAATAAGTAATTTCATTTAAACCATAAGAAATGAATATCGTTTACTAAAACATTTATTTAAAAACTAAAGGAGTCATGATTATATTTAAAAATGATGTGAATATTATTTAATATAATCTAAAATAAGTAGGTACAATTTTCCTATTTATTTTGTTTAATTAAAAATTATAATAATGTTATTATTTTAACGAAAAAGATTAACCTGTTATCTTATCCTAAAGTTTGCCACCGTGTTAGCTTTTACTCTTCATGAAAAAAACATATGACACTGCACTTATAACAGATTAGCTCCCATCTTGCAGCACTGATACAGCACCAAGAAGTTGTTATCTAGTGTTTGCACCAGGGATCAAAATCTGATTTTTATGCTTATGCAGGAACTAAAACTTCAACTTTTCTAGCATAAGAACTAAAATCTAAAACAAAAACAACTACACAAACAAAACAAAGTAGCTAATAACCCATGAAAAACAAAAGGGAAGTGACCAACTCTGATCTTGAAAACTGGTGCAGGTAGTTAGATGTTGCATAGAACATTCAGCTTCTGTGGCCAAGGCATTTCTCACATCTAATGCTGTGGTGATTGAGCGCAAGGAGTTGCAGCCCATAACATTGCCTCCAAGAAAGGCCATGGCTACCCCAGATTTTGCCATACCAAAAGATCGTGCCTTTTCAAAAGGGCATCCTATGTCACCAGGTCTTGCCATATCAAAAGATCTTGCTATGACAAAAGGTCATTCATTTCATCATGTTTACTTTCTCTGCTACCATATTTTGTTCTACTGTTAGTAGTAATAATGACTGTGTTGAAATTTGGTGACTCAGGTTTGGTACCAAAGGGCTTCTGAAATGGAAAAATTCTGAACTTTTTCATAATCATGAAATGAAGCCTTCAGTGTGAGCAATGAAGATTCAAGAAGCACTACACAAACTTTGTACAGATAGAGGTAGGAACCAAAAATGAAGCTATTTATTACTAAAGATTTCATTTTTGTAATAAATTTTGAATATTGAAGCATTTTCATGAGAAAAGAAAATACATGGTGGAAAGAAAAGTGAAATAGAAAAATAAAAATGCTATTTTTTGTTTTTTCTTTTGGAGTAAACCATTCCCCGGATGCCGTCGGGATCGGCGACGAAGCCCAAGGGGCGGTAGAATCCGAGAACTCGGGGCTCCGAATAAAGGGCAATATTGGAAATTCCTCTTTCCAGAAGCTCCTTCAGCAGCCTCTCGATAACGGCCTTGCCGAGCCCGATGCCCTGGAACGACGGGTCCACCACCACGTCCCATATGATGGCGTTGAAGACGCCGTCTCCGGTGGCCCTCGCGAACGCCACCGGCCGCCGCGTTCTCCGGTGCTCCACCCATAGCACCGCCTGCGTGTGCTCCAGCGCCAGGCGGATCTTCTCCGGGTCCCGGCGGGGGAACCCTACGGCCACGAACACCGCGTTCAGCTCCTCCAGGTCCAGCCCCTCCGCGCCGCGCCGCAACAGGAACCCGCGCGACTCCAGCGCGGCGTCGGAGACCGACAGCGGGTACTCGCCGCCGTAGGGGGAGGAGGAGGCGACGGAGACTTTTCGGGGAAGGGTTCGGAAGCGGGCCTGGCCGAGATGGAGAGACGGTGGAAGAGGAGCGGAGATGGCGCCACGTAACAACATTTTTTATAGAGAGAACAAAAAAGTGTTTTCAATTTAATTTATAATGAAATTTTCGAATTTGGATTCTCTTGTTGTCCCTCTATTTTCCTTTCAAAATAAAGTCATTTTGATATTTTAATACAGTAAAAAAAATAATTAAAATAATTAAGTTGTGTTTAGTTATTGGTAATAAACAGAAAATTAATCTTAACATGAAATTATTTTTAAAAAGAGTCTTTTCATTCTTTACTTTTTATGCTAAACTTAATATTAACTCTTTTAAAATTAAAAAACCAAAAAGCTCAAGCTTAAATCATATTTTAAAACTATTCTAACTTGCTAAAATAATATGCTTTTGAAACTTTCTATTTCCGTCTTGATTTTTAAAAAAAAAAAACTTATGGTAAATTAATAGATGAAAGTATATTAAATAAATTTGTTGTTTAAAAAAAAAAACGTATGGGTAAATTAATAGATGCAATTACAATAAATCAATTTTGTAAAATTTTTGAATGTATTAAGACAAAAAAAATCCTCCAAATAATAAGCAGAAAACAAATGTGTATTTTGGAAACTATTTGTTTTTCAAAACAGTAATATATCAAATATGATATTTAACCATTGTGGAGAAACTAGTACTTCTATGGGAAAAAAAAAATAATACAGTGGTTAATAATAATAATAATTATTATTATTATTTTATTGGATTCTGATTGTGTGGCTGGTTTGGCTGATTTGTGGCTGAGAGAAAGCCTTTATGGATAAGGTAGTTAGATGAGAGTTGTTTTATGGATTAAAGAGAGAAATGATAAAGGAAATAGATACCAATGGTACGAATGACACTTTCACTTTTCTTTTATATTCAAATTACAACTTTATAAATTATTATTTTACTATAAAATTTTATTTATTTTTATTATTATTTTAATATAATATTTTATGATAAATACTAATTGTCAAATGAATATAGATAAGAAAAGATGGTAATATTTTTTCTTAGGAATAAACATGAGAGAGAGAAATATAATTATTGAAGAAATATTTTGGTGAGTTCCTTTTATGATTTTAGTCACAAAAGATTAGGTGAGTTTAATCACTATTTATTAATATTTAGACATATCAATAAAATGAAGAAGTTCTTATATTAGTAGGGAAATGTAAATCTATATTTTTGTAAAATGTGAGTATAAAGTTGATTTTTTTTTCTCATGGTTTGGACTTTATTTGATTTTCATCTGCTTTTTTTTTATTTGCAATAACTTCACAGTGAGTATATTCTTTAGTCCAATATAACTTTGATATTTTCATCTGCTTTTTATTTATTTGCAATTACTTCGTGGTGAATATATTCTTTAGTCCAATATAACTTTGATATATAATATAATTTTTGAGTTTATATTTTCTATTTTAATTTACATGAATGAACACAGTACATCCTACACTCACACGTTGTTGTAGGAATGCCTATTGCAGAAAAATAAATATTACATTTATTCTCTAAGAATAGTTCTTCTTCTTTTATTTTTTAAGTATATTGGATAATAATTGATAAGTACATTTTTAAAATTGAAAATTTATTTTGACAAGTGAACTTGAATCACAGTAGCCATGACAATTTTTCTAAATTATATTTACATTTTCTGAAAAAAATGTAACGAAAAGACAAATTTTATTTTCTTCTTCCATATCTTTCTCTCCGAAATATGGAAAAAATTATTAAAAACATCTACAGACACAAATCTCAAATTTTTTTTTACACAATTACGTTTACAAACATTTAAATTTAAATTAAAAAATATTCTCTCTCTTTTTTTTTTTTTTTTTACTTTATACACGTAATATAAATCCATCTAAATCTTGTCATAAGAGAAATATCAATCACTATTATTGTAATATCATTTTAATTTTCCTTACTAAATATATCAGAATATATATATATATATATATATATATATATATATATATATATAATAGACAAATTCTTTTACAAATAAACTTTATTTTAAAAAAATTATCTAAATAAACATCCGTTCAGACTTTATTTATCAAACTAAGATTTTTATTGTTCATGTTAAAGTTTGATTTTCACGAAATTACTTTTAGACATCTCATAAACCTTTTTCAAAATATTATGAATTTGTTCAGATTTATTGTGAAAAGCTTTTGAAAGTGTTTCATAAGTTCCACTTAGATCCTTCTGTTTAAGATTAATGTTATCTTTGATAACATTGTTCATAACTTTTCACTTTTATTAATGATAACTCTTCATCTTATTCAGTTCAAACATTAATCATAAGGTGGCTAGAATATTAGTCAATTGACTATCTTTTCATAAGATAGGATGTAATACAATAGTGTTATAAAATTTCATCGTTCAATAGTATCATAAAACTTTATCATTCTCTTAATATATGTTTGGAAAGTGATCCATTTTTATCCCTAGTTCTCTACTATTATACCAAAGTGTTGTTCTTGATGACTTTTTGGGTAACATATATGATAGCGCATTCCACTATTAACACCTGTCATCCAGCTATTATGCTTGTTATAATGGATATTCTAGATAATATAATGTATTGGCAATTTCTAGAAAATTAAACAAAAATTGAATGAGCGGTGGAAGAATAATTATATATTATTAATATTTATTAAAAAATTTAATAAAAAGCACCAATTTTGTATATCAAAATGAGAATTTCTCCATAAATTATATATTCAAAATTATGCCAAATAATTTTAATAACCAAAAGATTGATTAAGTGAATTAATTCCATTAAAATAGTGTACAAAAATTTAAATGAGTTAACCATCAATTTAACTCTTCAAATTATACTTACTAGTCATTATAGTTCCAAAATTATAAAATAAGTTATTTGTTTTTAAAAATTTATACTTATTATATCTTAGCCCCTAAAACTAAAAATTCATCAATTTGATTCTTAACTTAAATTATTATTGTTCTAGTAGCTGGAAGTTTTGGATCACTTTGGACTAATCCAAATCTTAGTTATTATTATTGTTCTAGTAGTTGAAAGTTTTGGATCACTTTGGACTAATCCAAATCTTAGTTATTTTTCAGTTTTACCAATCTTGTATTCCTTTAAAATATTATTTTATGTTTTATCTAATTCCTGAATATTAACTGACATGAGTGATTTCATTATTTGATTGAATATTTTAATTTTCTGTCAAAATATTGATTAACTGTACATAATTATGAGAGAGATTTAATTTGATGAAATATTTGAAATTTAGCGTTAAGATATTAAATTTATTACCTGGTTCAAGAGATGAGATTATTCATTAGTAATTTAATTTTCATATGATTTTCGTGGGCTAAGAAGTCTAAAAAATATGAATCTCCTCGCTTTACTATACACATTCCATCCCAAATAACTATCAGTTAACTTCCTTTTAGACTTTAGTATGCAAACTATGCATCAATAACAGTTGTGAAAGTTAAGCAACAATCCTATGCATATATATATATACTAAATAGCATTGAAAAATTAAATTTAATCCATGAAAAGATGTCCCTTAATTCTCATGCCAAGGAAAACTATATACATAATTTCATTTTCAGTTTGAAAAGCTCAAGATTGTTGGCATTTGAGTAATGATACATGGTTCTGAACCCTTGTTATCCATGCACAACAATTATTGATTACAAGATACGCAAATTCTTTGAACCATCAATTTCTTCAAATTAATCTTCAGTGCCTCCTTGCTTCTCTATCAGCCTGCAATGAAATTCAAAATGCATGCAACATTATTTAAGGGAAAGTGTCTTTATGCTGATCAAAAGAAATATAAAAGTCAAAGAGAATTTTATGTATAACATACTGCTTTGACTACTCTCTCAAAGGCTTCAGAACCATATGTATCTATATAACGTTCAACAGCTTTTCTTGCATCATAACTCATCATATGAAGAACTTTCTTCTGGTCCTCTCGATACTTAGAATTTCCATAGAAGCTTCCTATATTCTTCACATATTGCCTCACATAGTTTTCATATATGTAAGCAGCCCCATTGAACATTGGCAATACCAGCCAGAGACAAAACACTAGCTTCATGTATGGCCAAAGTGGAAACCTAAACATGTATATAAAAAGTGTTCATTTCCGTTACAATTGTTCTGATATCATGTTGAATTCAACTGTTTAAAGAATAACCATCTTTCTATTATGTTTCATGAAAGAACTTTACAAAAATTAAGAGATTATAGGCATACTTGTCAGTAAAATGTGTTGATAGGATCTCAAGATTTCTTCAAAATTTGAACTAATCTTGAGAAATTAAAACTCATTTTACCCAGTATTATATATTATATATGTAGTTACGTCTTTTTTGGTTATGAATAAATTGAATTTTATGTACGTACCATGCTAGGATCTTGTAGCATGAAAGCTCAAAAAGGGTGATGAAGGAGTATAAAATCCAATATGTTAGCCACTGTTGATCATCCAAGGTTGAAGGACTCTCAATTGCCCTCATTGATGCGTATCTATTACATTTACTCATAACACAAGGCATTTAGTTATTGTATCCAATAGTAGTTCATACATCAGATTATGTGCATGGATCAGTTTGTGCATTCATATTCATATGTTCATGTTTTCTTCTTGTTTCAATTAAGAATCTATTAGGAGGATAAAATTACTATGTGTCCATGTACTTACAAAGGATAAAGCAGCAACACTCCAGGCCTGGTATATAGAAAACAAAAAAAAAATTATAATGTTATTTATTACTGATAAAAGAATATATACACAATTTTATGAAAGTATGGAAAGGAAAATTTGTAAAATATCAGTTCAATGAAAGATATAGACATGATGATTATAGTTATCCATTGGAGCAGTAGACTAAAAATAGTATGGGCATGGAACACCCATGAGAAGGCAAAAATATCCTTGTGTTCCTATCATCAAATTCAGAAATTAATTATACGATAGAATGATGATTTATTTAGCCTCCATTAATAATATGTTATGTAATTCAAAGAATTACATATCATTATTTGGTTTGAAAACTTTATGGATAGAACATAATTTGATGTCTTAATACAAGATAACCTGCATAGATGATAAAGTAATAGAGATTCATTTACCCCACTATTGTGTCCAAATGTCTTGCCATTGTTCCAAGGATGCCCATGATGAAGCAGCTGTTATTAAGATCTTTTATTGGCAGCAGATTTGGAGTGTAGAATTAGATATATTTGCAAGTAGTTTGAAGGGTATATATAATGGAGTGGTAGCAGGGTGAAGAACGCAAGCAAAGAATGTTTGAGGGCCAACCCAAAAGCCTTCTTTTCCCTGATGAGAAGAAATAACCATAAAGGCCAAGTATATGGAAGAGAAGGGAAGGATATGTATTGTAAAAGATTAAGGTTTGCATGTGCTTTTGAACTTGTAAATAGTATATTCTAGTTCCATATTATATTCCTTAAATTCTCCTTTTTTCTCATGCCTTTTCACATTAATTTGTAAGCATGTGTTCTCACATTTGAACCCTTTTGTTCTAATCATTAGCAAGATACTCAAAGGTAGGCTAATTGTTAATGAGCAATTAAAGCATTTCATTTAATATCTATAATACTTTAAAAAAAACTTATCCAAATGAAAAAAAAAAATATAATCTTAAATGGTTGATAAGTTACACATGGAAAACACATCAAATTCGTGTCTCTAACTCCTTTTTAGGTCAGAAACCAAATAAAGTTGTGGTTATTTGAGTAGAAGACTTCTACATTTTTTTACTTCTCATAAATTGAAAAAGTACCAAACTTACATATCACACCAAAAGATCCCAAACATAAAAATGGTAGATGTGATATTGGAATTCATAACAAAATTTAAGGATGACCCTTTTTTCTCATTTAAGCAATGTGCCCTGCCAAGGTAAGGATCTTGACATGTTTCTTTTGTCTCAGCTCATGAGGCACTGGTCCAAAAACTCTGGTTCCAATAGGTTGGCCTTGCTTGTCAACAAGCACCACAGCATTATCATCAAACTTGACCTCACTGCCATCACAACGCCCCTTTTGCATTGCTGCACGCACAACTACCCCATATACAACCTTTCCTTTCTTCACTTTTCCATTAGGATGTGCTTCCTTCACTGATGCTATTATCGTGTCACCTAATCTTGCCCCTTTCTTCCCTTTCAATGCCTGTATGCACATCACCTTTTTAGCCCCCGAGTTATCCACAACCTTGAGAACAGTCCTCATCTGTATGAAGGTGCGTTGTTGCTGCAAAAAGGCAAGAGAATTTTTGTTAGGGGTAAGAGAAAGAATAGACTTTTTTGGAAACACACATATCTTTGCAGAACAAAGAAAATGTATTGCTTGCTACAGCCTACAACATAGGTTCACCAAAACCATGTTGGGCAAACATGAGTACAGTGTTGATGAGAATATACAACTAACAACTGTCCAAACATGATCTGCATTTAGTTCATGCACTGACCTGAGTAAACAAATTGTTGCATGTTCTCTCATGTGATGCGGTAAATAAACCAGGGGAACTGTTGCTTAATCCACCAAACAGAGAACGACCCACTATTTCAGTTTTTTTGACACATCAAACAACAAAAGTAGCAAGTTAGATGTCAGAATATCATCTGGTCAACATAAAAAATATTCACTTCACGGTTCAATTATAAAAGAAAATGACAGGAGGGCTGAGAGCGAAAAATATAGAGCTTTACACATGAAATCTCAGGTTAGTTATGAATGCAGTTGTTGAAAAAAAAGATTATTACAAGTGAACATTCGATCACTGCTACATGTTTCCAAAGAACAAAGTCATCTTGTAACAGTTTGAGTACATAACAGGAGGGTCAGGAAACTTCTCAGTGCTACAAATGATAGTACAACAAAATGAAAGGAAAAAGAAAAAGGACATAGGCACTAAACAGCAACGATTTCTTAACATGTTAGGCATAAAAAACATCCTTTCAAAAACCACTTGCATAAACACAAAAGGAAACTATACGTACAAATACATGCCACTCTTGCTAAAATGGTGAAATTTCAAAGCAACTTCTTAACTTTCCAAGTCTATAAACTTGTTTCATTTTCACCCAGTGAAAGAAAGCTTCAGAAGAGGCAACAAGAAGAAGAAGCTGAGCTTGCCTAGTGAACTACAACTTCAATCATTGATATTCTTAAGTAGAATCTGAGTACCAATTTTTCCCAAGTTTATTACTTCATCTTGTGAATGTGTAAGTTTGCGGGTACTTATGAAATTAGCTTCATTTCTTGGGTTCTAAAAGCTGTTTTACGCATGTTGAGCTCTTACTTACTAGACAGCTTATTAAAGTGAAACTGATTTTTTAATTCAGTTCCTTAGTTTTAGTCATTAGCTCAAGTTACACTTATATCAAATTTAGAGTCTGTTTGAACGAGTTTTTGCATAAGCTCTTCTAGGAGATAAAAATGAGAAGAAAAAAAGGAATTAACTTCTCCGTAAGCTAAATTAGCTTATGCATAAGTTAAAAATAAAAATTTAAAGAACTTATACGAGAGCTTCTACAAGTTAGCTTATGCATACGCTAATTTTAGTTTATAGAGAAGCTAATTTCAATTTGTCCTCTTATTTTTCTCTCCTAAATATAACTTATGGAAAACCAGTCCAAAGAAACCCTTATAGTTCAATGAGAAAAAGGCTGACAGATATCTAATATTGTGAAGTTGTTATCCTAGCCATGAAACTTTCTCCATGGTTTGGAAAAGGGGTGGTATGAAGACAAGGCATGAGTGCAAGGTCACAGCTTTAACTGCACACAAAGTGTAAGTAGTTCAGTTTCCCAGACAAAGCTTATTGACTTGACAGTAAATATTCAACGCCAGTATCCATTTGGTCCATGTGGTGTGTAGTTAATACCCTGTGGTAGTTTTTCTAACAAATGTTCTATTAGTCTGTTTGGACAAACTTCTCTGTAACAATTTCTAGGAAGAAAAAATAAGAAATAGAAACAAAATGAATTTCTCCATAACTTAAAACTAGTTTATGGACAAGTTAAAAAATAAAAAATTTAGAAAAATCATATGGGAGAGCTTCTACAAGTTTGCCATAAGTATAAGCTAATTTTAACTTTTGAAGAAGCTTGTTTAATTTTTTCTTTGTATTTGTCTCTCCTAGAAGTCCTTATGGAGAAATTTATCCAAACATGCCCTACGTACACGATAAAACTGATATCATAGTTCATAACAGTGAGAAAGAACTGGTTTTTACTGCAAGAAAAAGGGAAAAGTCCCCAAGAAACCAATACACTGCTCGAGATATTTCGATGGGCACCGATCTACTTCTTACACGTTGCTCAATTACCATAAGTCTACTAAACTGTATACAAATTTCCTATTAAAACTTCTGCTAACATGAACCCACCCTCACTGGGCCTAAACAGTTGCAGGCCAAGTCCCCTTCTCTCTAACACGAATCCTTGTATTTCTTTGGCGAATTAACCTAACTAGTTACCAAATAATGAGTGTCTATCAGTACGTTTCAATACAACTTAGTTATCAACTACAAAACTGAATCAATATGATTCCAGTACAAATAAATCAATGTGAATCAAAAACATGTTGCCACTGAGCATTATGCTTTGTTACTTTACTATGTACAAACCACACAACACAATTGAAATAAAATTTCAGAGAAACCAAACACCAATTAACACATAAGTGGAAAAAGATTAAAAAAGAAAAAATGGATCTGGGCAGGGCAATGTCAATTGGAATAAGCATCTGCCACTTACAAAAACATCAATTAACATTGGAGACAACATTCAACCTCATAACCATAAAGCATAAAATATTATATAACTGTAATAAAATAAACTCTACAGCTCCCCATTAAACTCGGAGTTCCAATGCATAATTATCAGGTTTGGGGAACAAAAAATTCAATCTATGAAATAAAATAAAATAAAAACACAAATTGGGTTGTGAAATAAGATACCGCGAGAGCATCTGGAAGCGAAGGCTGCAGCCATATTCGAAATTTGAAGTCTTCTTATTCCCTATCAAAATAAAGATACGAACTTTTCACTGAAAACGAAAAACGAAGAATACCCAGAAGGGAAAAGTTGCTGAATATGCAAATGCTAAACAGATTATGGGTTAAAATGTCTCACCCGACCCTAAAACGAAGAGGGAGCAATGATGGTCACACTCACACGGGCAGCAGCACTGCAGCTTCCGATTCTTCTACTCTTGCCAAAAGCTAAACGCACCGTTTCGTAGCATATAATATGCCTATATTACTTTGAATTTTGAAGTCCATGATTAATGTACCATTTCGTTATTTTCTTTTTTATTTATGGGCACCTAGTGTTATTTATTTTGAATCATCACCACTAAATTAACGTGTTTAGGCATGGCATGGGTGGGAAGAGATTAGTTCGTATTATTATTATTATATTATTATATTGTTAGAAAAGAAGAAATAATAATAAGCAAAAGAAAAAAGAGAGTTGGTCATTAATTTTTTGAGTATTGAAATTATTTACTTTGTATAAGTTTATGCTAGTCTATTTTCATTTCATTCAATTTAAAAATTATTAAATTGAGCAGTCTTATAAAAAAACCTCCTAATTTGTATATTTTTAGTTAAATAAAAATTAGAATTAATTGTTTATAAAAAATACAATTAATGTATTCCTTTCTATTTGATTATAGTTAGGTTTCTAAGAGTATTATGTTTTAATTATAATTCAGGGGTGATTGTAATTTATACATTAATAAATTTTAGTCAAGATTATAATTTAAATAATACTTAATTTTAGTTGAGAATTATTATGGTTTAAACAATATTAACTATATTCAGTTTTAATTTATAACGATGAGATTTTAATAATACTCCTTTATTAGTTAGTAGTTTGCCAAGTGAATCTCAATTTATGAATTGAGAATTAAATGTAATATTTGTTAAAAAAACTATTATAAAAATAATGTGAATCATTTTTATCTCTTATTTCTTTAAGCTACATGATATTTAAGCGTAACTAACTTCAAAATGAGAGTTTTGGAAAAATAAATTTTAAATTTTTTTTTAAACAATTTATTTATTAAACTTAACATTGTGTTTGACTTTCCTTACGAGACACAATCTCTTAAGAAAATCACTTGAAGGTGCATCCGTCAAGCAAAATAATTATCTTATAACAAATTATAAAACAATATCTTGTGAAAATTAGAAAAGGTCTTAAAAATGCAATTCAATATTCTCTTATTATGTTTTGAACTTTTTTTTCACAATTGACATCAAATTATGTGACGATGGAAAACCAAGATGGAAATTAGAAGGTGAGAAATATAAACTTGAGAAAAAAATAATATCAAACAAATATACAATATTCATCTATCCAAGTAAATTCAACGACAACATTGATTACATAAATTATTGAGCTATTTTAAAAACAAAATAAATGTATACTAAAAAATTTAAGAACCATCCAATTGCAAAAGAATGTAGAAATCACATTATACTTAATATATTTGCTCTTGCCTTTTGTTTCAGTCTTACAAAGATCTTTTTAAGTTCTTACACTTAGTGTAGACTCAAACTTCCACCATACTTATAAAGATAATAAATTTCGACATATTTTTTAATTTCAAACTCAAAGTAGGTTAATATAAACCCAACCATCACAAAATTTGAAAAAAATATAATTACTATTGACATACTTTTAATACAAAATAAACATATATTAAAAAAATTTAGAAAATCTAATTATAAAAGAATGCAGAAATCACAAACTATATTAAAAAATATTTCATACATTTGCTTAAAGATAGTTAATTTGTTAACTCTTACCTTTTGCTTTAGTCTTACTAAAAACTTAAAAGTTATAATAAACATAATTAAAAGTCATAGTAAAGGCAACAATGCAAAAACATTCCTAAGACTATTTTTTTTTTAAAAAGTAAAATTATATTAAAAAATTAAGAACAATCTAATTTTAGAAAGAGCAAGAAACACAAATTGTAATTAAAGACAATTAGTTTTGTTAGCTTTTATCTTTTACTTCAAACTTACTAAAATCATAAGATCTCAGGTTTATTTTAGTCCCAAATCACAAAATATGTTAATATAAACATCCTTAAAAGTCAAAATAAACTTCTATTAAAATATTCAAAATAATGAAATTCCAAAGCAATGGAGCAATCACAAACTATATTGAAAAATGGTTAATATATTTGCTCTTATTTGTTGCTTTAGGTTTTTAAAGACCTTAAACTTTTACATTTTTTGTTTGTCTCCAAATCACAAAATCAGATAATATAAACATAACCATAAAAGGCTAAGTAAAGATAATAAAGACTACCCATATTATATTGTAAAGACAAAAAATATTGTTCATATTATATTGTGATGTATAAGATTGATATGGATATTTTGTAGTAATAAGATTCAGATGTATGTTTGAAGACCAAAAGGTATGTTGTCATATTATGAATACATTAGGAAACTTTTTGGATGAGCTTGACTGGGATTAATTATTTATACCTTTAATAGTATGAATATAATACATATATCTATTGCATAAATTTGTACAAAAATTTTGTTTTGTATGGAATCACAAAAGGGGTTGATAGAAACGCCACCATAATAGTCTAAGTAAAGGTAACAAATATTGCTCATATTATGTTGTGATGTATAAGATTAATATGAATATTTGGAAGCCTACAGTGTGTTGTTGCAGTATGAATCATGAGTTTAATGGTTATTAGTTATGTATATATTTAATTGTATAAATGTACTATATTCATCTGCTACACAAATTTGTACACAATTGTTTTTTTGTATATGGGTTAGAATCACAAACAATTATTAAAAATAATTAGCATATTACCTTCTACCTTTTGCTTTGGTCTCACACAAATCCTAAATTCTTAAATATGTTCTAGTCTCACTCATAAAAAGTATATTAATATGACACATGGTAAAAATGCAAATAAAGCCAACAGTAATATAAATACATACATTATTGAGATATTTTTAAAGCAAGATAAACCTATTTAAAAATTTTAAAGCAATCTAATTACAAAAAAACACAAAAATCACAAACTCTATTGAAAGATTGTTAATAAATTTTGTTGCTCTTACCTTTTGCCTTAGTCTTACAAAAACATTAAATTCTTACATTTGCTATCAAACTCACAAAAGTATAAGATTAATATAAACACTACCACAAAAATTCTATTAAATGTAACAAAAATTTAAATACACTACTGAAATATTTTTAAAACAAAATTAACATACATTCACAAAAATTAAGAACCACCAAATTCCAAAAGGATGAAAGAGATACAAAATGTATTAAACCCTAAACCATCCACATCCAAAATAATACAAGAATCACAAATAGTATTCAAACATAATTAGCACCTAAACTCACAAAAATAGGATAATACAAAAGTTGTATTGGAGATCATGCTTTATGGTTTGTTTGCGAAAAAAAATTTAGTTTATTCTCTATTCTTACGTTAAATTCTTACATTTGCTTCAGTTTAAAAGTTACAAAAGGTTAATATAAACATCATTACAAAAATCCTACTAAAAACAACAATAATGTAAATATATTACTTAGATATTGTTTAATATATATATATATATATATATATATATATATATATATATATATATATATTAAAATTTAAGATTTCAAAATGATGGAAGAATCATGTAGTAAATGATAGTTAGTATTTGCTCTTACCTTTTGATTTAGTTATAAAAAGACTCTAATCCTACATTTACTTCTTCTTCAAACTCACAAAAATAGGTTAATATAAATATCATAAAAAAAAATCTTGATAAAGGCAACAAATAAATACATTATTAAGACATTGTTTAAACAAAATAAATCTATATAAAAAATTAATAATCATCCAAATTCTAAAAGAATAAAAGAAATACAAAGTTTATTCAAATTATATTCATAGATAGTTAATTTTAGATAGTTAATTTGTTAACTCTTACATATTGCTTTAGTCTTATCAAAAGTACAAAAGCAAGTTAATATAAATACCACAAAAAAAGTCATATTGTAAATATATTATTAATACATTGATGAAAAAAATAAACATATATTAAAAAAATTCAAAAAACCACAAATTATAATTAAAAATAGTTAGCTTGTTAATTCTTAGCTCTTTGTTTTAGTCTTACAAAAATCCTAAATTCTTACATTTGTTTCAGTTTCAAACTAAAAAAACATATTACTATAAACACCACCATAAAATGAAAATAGAGTATGTAAATAATTTTACATCCCATATAAAATAAAAACAGAATGAACTTATATAAAAATAAACAAACTCAAAAAAGCAGATAACTAACACAACATCCGTACACTTTTTTTTTTTCTTCAAATATGAAATACATTAACTAAAAAATAAAAATCCTAAAAGCTCACATTTTCTTTGACTTTATAACAATATTTACAGATCCATTAAATCATTTCTTTAAATACTTGGAATCCATAAAACACATTACCTAAAACATAATTAATGAACCAAAAAAAAAAAAAAAAAAAAAAAAACTCTCCAACTGAATAACCAAACCATAAAAATAAACCATTTTCTTTAACTTACATGCCAATATTCTGAACAACAGAAATACAAAAAGCCTACAAGTAATAACAATGGGAGAAAGTGAATATATAAAATGATAAAAAGAAAAAAAAAAACTATTAAAAGGGACATGTCTCACCATATTATTTTGATTTTTTTTATATTATTCTTTTCTTATAATTATAGGTAAAACATAAATGAAGTTGTACAAGATATTTTGAAACATGAAGAGGATTTGAAGGAGTCTTCCTCATAAGTCTTCCTTGATATGTTAAAAATTAAACATGTATTGGATTTTTGGTTCTATTTCTTGTAAAAATATAATTTTTTGTGATTTTTGGATTCATAATCAAATTATGTTGGAAGATGATGTAAGTAATTTTTGAAATTATCAGTTTTAAGATAGCTTTTTACTTGAAAAAAATTGGTCGAGGGCTTACAAATTTCATGTTTAAAATAATCTTAATTTTAGAAATATTATAAAATAAAATAATAGTATTATTATTTTCTTTTATGTGACTTTTGTTTATAATATTTATTTATAACGAGACAACTTATTTTATATATTGTTTTTAATTTGTAACAATATATAATAAAAAATTTCTACTTAATATTAATTGTAAAAGTAGAAGATAAAGATGGTAAATGTATAGAGTTATTTTTTATTGAAATGATAGGTTCTTTCTCCTCTTTTCTTACTCATCACAATAACGTGAAATTTGTATTTTAATTTTAAAAGATTATTAAAATAAAATAAAAAAATAATATATATATAAAAATAGAAAAATCCTTTATATGTTATTTTAAATAAATACTAGTTAACCTAATTTTTATATATAAATTGTAATTCCAGTTCATCCCATTTAAATTTGAACAGTTGAGTTGGAGGACTAATTACCTAAAAGATTATAAAGATAAATAATAATAAAAAATTCTAAAGTTGTACATACTAATTATTATTCTTGTTCCAAAAAAAATATTATTATTTTTAAATGGAAAGATACACATTTTCCACTAGTTTTTATTTTAATAGTTGTTATAATAATAAATTTTTAATTTTATCATTATAAAAAAAATAGACAAAGGCACATATTAGTCTATTAATACAAATTACCGATTTAATTTTGTAGATATTTCTAGTATATCTAATTTATTGTTAATTTTATATTTATCACTATAATTTATTTTATTATTGTTTTTAGATTTTATAACTTTTATTTTAGATTTAATTAACTACCTATAATAAAAAATTGCTTATTATAAATTACTTGTTTTATAATTAATTTGTATGAACATAATTTTTTAAATTTACTAATTATTTTATTGAATAATTATAATAATAATAATATTATTATTATTATAAAAAAAGTTGATGAAAAATATATAAAAAGATTGAATAACATATATGTAAAACTGTGCGTTTTAACTTTCCACCTTAGCAGACGAATAGGAGGTTCTGTTTCTGTCTGACCAGTGCTGTTTCTTCTTCCCTTTTCTTCTTCTTCTTCTTCCCTCTTTCACCTTCCAATTAGGGTTTTCTTCAAAACCCCTTCTCCATTCTTCTTAGACACTACACCGAATCCAACCCATTATCTGACGTGTGCGGTACGATGTTTCCTTCCTTATTCCGATGACTCCATTCTCAAGAATTTTCCTTTATATATATTTATATATACTTGATTTTTCTATTCGTAAATAAAATAATTGATTTATGCTTTATCGGTCGTAATAGGGAATTCTCTTTTGATTTAGCCAGAATTTCTTAATGGGTGTTTCAAACTTTTCTCAAAATCATGCCTTTGTTCATATACAATTTGTATAGTGTATTTACTTCTTGAAAAATGGAAGTGTTGTTTTTGGTACACCTTTTTTGTTATTATTATGTTTAATTTGTTGCCAGAGGTTGGATTGAATGGTTGCATGGTGTTAGACGCCATTGATCTCATATCAGGGATGAGAGTTTGCTTACTGAAAAATGGTGAAATTTCGGTGATGATGATTCTGAGGGAAGTGTTGAAGATAAATTTACTCATGATGTCTTGTTTTTGAGTCTAAAAATTTGTAGCAAATGTTCTTTTTAAATTCTTAGGTTTTGTGTATGTTATTTTATTTTCAACAGTGTCCTGCACACTCACTAAAAGTGCCTGACTAAATTTTAATATTTTTTGAGTATGGATCACTAATGACATGAGAAATGCAAAACAAACTAGTATATTACAACCTGCTTTATTTATTTATTTAATCTTTTGCTACATTTGTTTTGAACTTCTGAGATTGGGTTCATGTTATTTTCCATCAATCTGGGTTGAGTAATGAAACTGGGGAGCTTGTGTACCTTTGTCTGAAGATCTTCTTCTTGACGTTCTAGTTTTTATTTTTGGATTTTATACTAGTATTTTTCCTCTGGAATATATTTCCCTTAGTGAACGAAGAACACTTTTGAGAAGGGATCATTCTCCCCTGAGAGTTAATTTTGCAGTTGAGGATCAACTAGATAGATGTTGGATTAATTAAGTTGAATGATATTTCATGGATGCATTTTGTTATTGATGTATACGGAGTGGACTTCGTAGCAATTGGAAGGATAGCTGTTAGCCTCTATGAAATTGTGGAAAAAAAAAATCCTGACTTTGTTTTCCTATTTTCAACTTTCAAAATACAAATAAACTTTCTTGATGTGATTTTTTCCATTATACAGTTCTTGCTTCTTAAAGATGGACAGTGTCAGGTACTAAATAATAGTACACTATATAGGTTTCCAATGATGAGCTAAGATACGTTATAATGCTTATAGCCAAGATTAAAAGTTTAAGCATCTATTATTTTGTTTGTCACTCATGGACATGAAGATTACTCATTGTATCTAGAGTTTTTGTTCTCTGTAAAACTTTTAAACTAACAGCATTTGTATGCTGGGAAACTTTGAATATTGTAATATTGAGTTTATTTGTAACTTTAGGGCTTAGGGAAATTGTCCCCTGTTCCATCCTCTTTAATTGTATTGCATCTTAACCCATCCCCTTCTGAATCCTTCAGATAATATCCATTCATTATTTATTAAACTCTTTATGAATAATAGTTCTGAAAACTGGACTAATTTTTACTAGCCTCCATGGAGTAACATTTTTTTACAATTTAGATTTAAGATCTCCTTGCAGTTTCATCATTATAAATACTCACATCACATAGGATACAGTACAGTTTATCCCTCTAAATGAAAATGTTTGAATTAAATTTAATTGGAACTTTTTTTTCAGGTTCATGCGATGGACATGTCTGATGCTGTCATTGTCAAATCTAGTAGGTTAAAATCGGTGGTGTGGAATGATTTTGATAGGATTAAAAAAGGCGACACCTGTGTGGCTGTTTGTAGGCATTGCAAAAAGAAACTGAGTGGTTCAAGTACCAGTGGAACATCACATCTAAGGAACCATTTAATTCGGTGTCAGAGAAGGTCTAGCCATGGCATAGCACAATACATTTCTGCCAGAGAAAAGAGAAAGGAAGGAACTCTAGCAATCGCAAATTTCAATATAGATCAAGATACAAACAAAGATGATAATACCCTTAGTCTAGTCAATATTAAGTTTGAGCAGACACAGTTGAAAGATGACACTGTCAACCCTGGGACTAGTAACTTCGATCAAAGGCGGAGTCGTTTTGACCTTGCTCGTATGATTATTCTACATGGATATCCATTGGCTATGGTTGAACATGTTGGTTTCAGAGCTTTTGTAAAAAATCTGCAGCCATTGTTTGAGCTTGTGTCATTGAATAGGGTTGAGGCTGACTGTATTGAGATTTATGAGAGAGAGAAGAAAAAAGTTAATGAGATGTTGGATAAGTTGCCTGGGAAAATCAGTCTTAGTGCTGATGTATGGAATGCTGTAGGTGATGGAGAGTATTTGTGTTTGACATCAAATTACATCGATGAATCCTGGCAGTTAAGAAGGAGGATATTAAATTTTATAAGGATTGATCCTTCTCATACTGAAGACATGGTTTCAGAAGCTATCATGAGTTGCCTAATGTATTGGGATATTGATCGTAAATTGTTTTCGATGATACTTGATAGTTGCTCTACCTGTGATAACATTGCCGTTAGAATTGGTGATAGACTTCTGCAAAACAGGTTTCTTTATTGTAATGGTCAATTATTTGATATACGTTGTGCTGCAAATGTTATTAATTCCATGGTTCAGCATGCTCTGGGAGCTGTAAGTGATATAGTCATTAAGATTCGGGAAACTATCGGTTACATTAGAAGTTCACAAATTATACTGGCAAAATTCAATGAGATGGCTAAAGAAGTTGGGATCCTGAGTCAAAAGGGCTTATGTCTAGATAATGCATCGCAATGGAATTCCACATACTCAATGCTTGAAGTTGCCTTAGAATTCAAGGATGTTTTAATTCTCTTGCAAGAAAATGATGCTGCCTACAAAGTCTATTTATCTGATGTAGAGTGGGAGAGAGTTACAGCAGTTACTAGCTACTTGAAGCTTTTTGTTGAGGTTATAAATGTTTTCACTAAGAATAAGTATCCAACTGCAAACATATATTTCCCTGAGCTCTGTGATGTGAAGTTGCATTTGATTGAATGGTGCAAGAATTCAGATGAGTTTATCAGTTCTTTGGCATCAAGATTGAGAAGCAAGTTTGATGAGTACTGGGAGAAATGTAGTTTAGGATTGGCAGTTGCTGCGATGTTAGACCCTCGATTCAAGATGAAGTTGGTAGATTATTACTATCCACAAATTTATGGCAGCATGTCTGCAAGTCGCATTGAAGAGGTCTTTGATGGTGTGAAAGCTCTATACAATGAACATTCCATAGGCTCTCCATTAGCATCTCACGATCAAGGTCTGGCCTGGCAAGTTGGCAATGGCCCACTTCTCTTACAAGGCTCTGCGAAGGATTCGAGGGATCGATTGATGGGGTTTGATAAATTTCTCCATGAAACTTCCCAGGGTGAAGGTACAAAATCAGATCTAGACAAGTACTTGGAAGAACCCCTCTTTCCGCGCAATGTTGATTTCAACATACTGAACTGGTGGAGAGTTCACACTCCCAGATATCCTGTCTTGTCTATGATGGCACGCAATGTTTTAGGAATTCCAATGGCAAAGGTTGCGCCTGAACTGGCGTTTAATCATAGTGGAAGGGTCCTTGATCGTGATTGGAGCTCACTTAATCCTTCTACTGTCCAAGCTTTGGTGTGTTCACAAGATTGGATAAGGAGTGAACTGGAAAATTAGATTGCTTTTTCCATGCTTTCTAATTGTACATGCCAATCCTCCCCATAGAAATATCCCCATGTAAGTTATATATCTTCTAACTCTACATTTCAATTTTCTTGACCTTTTAATATTCTGGTTCTATCTAGCCATAGCATTGTGCAATTAGCAAGTTATTTTATGATTCTTTTACATTACTTACTAGTTAATGTTCTGGTAGTCTGTGGCATCTTGAGAACTTAATTTCTTATCATGCAAGGAAATAGAACTTTAAACGTTTGTGTGCATAAAACAACCATTCTTCATGGTGTGTTTATAGTCTGACCAATTATCAATAGAAAAATGTTAGCATCAAACTTTTTCTTAATTGAATGTTTAAAACAACTAACACACCCTCTTCAACCAATTGAGTTAGACCTCCTTAACAAACATCATTCTTTTCAACAGTCTTAGTATTTAAAAGTGAATAAATGAACATTTCATAAATTTGTTTTTCTAAAACAGAACACATTCAATATCATAATCTATAATCTCTGTTGTGGAACCTCTGATTTTGGAAACATTAGTAACTGATCTATTTTTAAAGTTGATTTGATGATAATCATTTACGACTTTCATCTTTATGTCGCCATGTAGAAGAAATATAGAAAAGGTGAGATATGAATATGTCTTGAGAAAGGAGAACGTGTCAGTGTGAAGTCAAGACAATTTTGTTTGAGTAATGGCTCGTGCACGTATGATACTTTATATAAGCGATTCAGAATACTATTTTGTGCACGGTATGATACTTTATATAAGCGATTCAGAATACTATTTTATAGTACTACGTTATAACGTTCATGTGAGCATAATTAATCGGTTTAAACTTGTTCAACTGTTTAGTATTAAAAAATTAAAATTATTTTTTGAGCAAATGAATTTTTCACGGAAAGTTTGAAATATACAGCATTGAAACATAAAGTTTATTCGCCAAGTGTGTTAAAGAATTATGAAAAAGCATAGTAGTGTTTATAAATTTAAATAAACTAAATTAAAATTTGTTCTTTCTTCTGTCTTTCATATTGTAACTGGTTTTTGGTCCAATTTTGGATTGTTAACAACTAAACTTATATTTAATCGAAGTTAAATTTGAATTTGATATACTCCAATTGTTGACTGTTATGGAATCAATCACATTCTTCAATAAGTGAAGGAAAATCACAAACATCTTTCATATTTAGGAGATGTAGAACAAAATTTTCATGAATTAATAATTTGATCAGGTGGGAGATATCTTGAGTTCACAATTTTTTTAATGTTAATAATTTCAGTTCTTAATTTTGTATAACGTAATTTATGTTTGTCCTTTCTGTTGTAAAATTACAGTGGAAATGAAGATTATCATGACACTAGATTTAGTTTCACTAACTAACCCTTTAACTATGACAAGAAATAAGAAATCAAGAACAGAAAGAAGTGATAGAAAAATTGAATTTATCTTCAATTTATTTTATTAAATAAGAATCAAAATGATATAGTTTTCGAAATTATATTTTTTAAAATGATATAAAATAAAACTAAAGGTATTTTAATTATTACAACCATAACTTTTTTCCCCCTAACAAATAATTGACAATAAAGGCCATGCATGCTATTTTTCTGTCTCTCGATCTCTCTATGTTTCCATTTTACTGGGAACTTCATCATCCGATCTTCTGCAGCTACTTAAACTGTTGACCACAATTTTAGTTCCACCAAACACTTTTTTATTTTGTTTTGTTGGATTAGATAATTGAATTGAGTTCTATATAGTGTCCTTTAATCAGAATTATATCAAACAATGAATTTATCAGTATCATATCTTATGAACTCAATCAAATATATAACAAATATATTATTGTTTGTCTAAAAATTTTACTTATATAAAGAATTTTTTTTTATAATTGATCAAATTATTACGATATATTTCATATCACATAAACATTTTATGATTATTATTTTCACATCTTAATATTTTAAGATTTTTTATGTTTAAGTTTTAAGTAAATATTAAGTATATTGATTAATGACATTTTTCATTTTGGTTAAAAGTAGAAAAAGTAAAATTCTTTTTTTTAATTAAATACAATGATTTCAATAAATAAAATGTTTGTTATTATATATATATAGATTAGTTAATAGTTATAATAATTATTATTATAACATAAGATGGTTGTAGCTTAATTATGATATAAAATCAAATTCCAAATACTTAGTAGTATTAAATATTTAAATATTTTTTTATCGTGATTCTATTTAACTTCAACAAGATTGATCGTGGTAGAAAATAAGTGTAGTCTCTATTTGAAAAACATGACACCTTCAAATTATATAGTTAGCAAGAAATTTTGTACTTCTCCCTACGAAATATCTCCTTCAGGAATCAGTATAAAAAAATTGTAAAATTGTCCCAGTTGATATAAAATATAAATGTACTTAAATGAATTTTACTTTATTTTATGATATTAATTCTAAAATACCCTTCATTAATTGGGATTGCATTTTAAATGACCTCTTTTATTCTTGTTATTAAATTTCAATATTTTTTTACAGAAACTACTTACTTTTTGAAATAAAATTAGTGCAATCATATATATATATATATATATATATATATATATATATATATATATATATATATAAAGAGAGAGATTTGAAAAATGTTAATTATCATATAAGTATGAGATTCATAATACCTGTTATATATTTTTGTATCTTCATGAAACTTAAAGATTTTAAGAAAGAGATCTCTTTCTCTCCTCCTCTCTTATTCTTTTATTGAAAATTATCTTTATCATTTTAAAACATCCTTTTTAAATAAATAGAAAAAAAATTAAAGCAAAAATATTTAACAAAACACAATTCAATCCCTTTTTTGTTTTTGGATAACATGTTGCTTCTCTTAGCTAGGCTATTTAATAAACATTCTTCTTCAATTTGAAGGAGGATTACAATTAATGTTCGCATATATCCAAGAGAGTCTCTTTAGAGTTAGAAACCAGTTCTATATAAACTCTTATTTTGAGTTTCTTCTCCAATTAAATTTGTTCTCTTTGATTTTCTTACTCTTGTGTTGTAAATTTCCCTTTCTTTCACGGAATGATTAATAGTTTGAACATGTTTCTTCCCATACTTATCAGGTATTTATTCTCTGTCTTTTTTTTATGATACATATCAATTTGTTAATTTGGTTTTATAGTAACATATTTTTTAAAAGTATTTTCCATTTGTCTTTTCTTTAATAAGTTTAGTATATATAAGTTTCTTTTATTAGAAAATATTACTTTTTTTATATATAATTAAAATATAGCTTTCTTTTTGTAACGAGTAAAAGACTTATTTGATTATCAAAATTTAATTTTTTTATTTCTATACATATTAGATGTTTAGTACATTTTTTATCATGGTTTAATTTCATATCAAATATTTTTCATAACAATAAGTTTAAATGTATAATATAATAATAAAATAAAATGATATATATAACTATTATTATGAATCTCATACTTATATGATAATTAATATTTTTTAAATCTCTCTCTTTCTTTATCTATATATTCAATATATTGTAGATTATCAATAAATATATAGGCAATCTTTATATTTATATATATAGGCTATCAATCTTATATTCACTTTGGAAATACAAATTGAAATTTTTGTTTACAAGAAAATTTCACAGGCCTTCGTCCTGATCCATATATGTCGTTTCTTGGACACGAAGAAAGTGTGAATTTGGCTTAGAAAAAGATGTGATTAACAAATTAAAGTGATTCATATTTTTGGGACTCTATAATTCACGTCAAATACCTATATAAGATGAATAAAAATCAAATTATTAATGAATAACTCCTCTTATCTCCACAATAAATCTAAAATATTTAACTAAATATCAAAAACAAAAATGTCAAGAAATTGGACAAAATAGTAATGGATTGAAATTCTGAATTTAGAAGACGTTGGAAAGAAAGTTATAAATACAAAATTGGTAAAAATAAAAATAACTTAAATTTGAAATAGTTAAAAGTGATAAAAAAAATTTTCAACTACTAAAATAATATCCATATCATTTTAGCTTTAACTTTAAATACCAAAGAATATCAAAATATAATGTCTTTACATTTTTAATTAAAAATAAATTAATACATTTTTAGCATGTAATTTGATTCCAAAGATAATTCTTTTTATAAATTTTATAATTTTATAATAAACTATTATGGCACTCTTATCACTTTTAAAGTCTTTATTTTTTTTATCAACAATAAAAAATTATATAAATAAAGAGTAATAAAGTTACTCCAACCTGTATACAAAATTACACGCACACAAACACACACAGAGGATGATTAATCTAGATGGTATTATAAGTTTCTCTTACTTTATACTCACCATGAACAGCTCCTGTCCAAACCCATTGATCTTGTGCATCTATTCTCATGTTAAAACCCTGAATAAGTTTTAAGAACTTCTCTACTATTGGTTTTTTCCACTCAAACCAATCTCATCTCCATTTCAAAGTCCATTCCCAAATTGGCCCATTCCAAACCCCCATGTCACTTACCTTGCTCCCTATTTGATCTGAAATTTGCAATAGTCTAGGATACATAATACTAAGACTTTCACCAATCCACAGGTCTTCCCAAAAGGATATGTCACTCTCATTTCCAATCTGTCACTTAATATTGGCATTAAACCAACTCCCATTAGCTCCTTTACCACATATGCTTCTCAAATCTCTCCACCATCTAGATTCACTAGGCTTGTCATTATTACTATCCAAATTCTTCCAAAATCTATATTTTGACATGATGATATCCCGCCACAGCCCTTTATCTCCCTTACCTAATCTTCACTTCCACTTGCCTAGGAGGACCTTATTGAAGCAAGCTAAATCCTTAATTCTTAGACCACTACTTTCCTTACTCTTACAAATCGTTTCCCACTTAATCCAAGCCATCTTTTTCCCTTCATACCCCTAACCCCACAGAAACTGCCTCTTTAACTTTGTTATCTCCTTAATCATTTTAAAGTCTTTATGTATCTCATAATTCTTAATCACAACAAATTGCTTCACACACACACAACACACACACATACATACATACATACATACATATATATATATATATATATATATATATATATATATATATATATATATTATAGCATACTAATTGTTTTTTACATACTTATAATAAAAAACAATTTACAAACTTTATTTTTTAATCTACCAAAATATTTTTTCAGAGTCAGATTGTTAGTGAGATACTAAACAACAAAGTGATCACTACTAAAGGTATGGTGACCCAGTGATATTTATAGACTTATAAAATGTTGACAATTTGACAACCATCAAAGTAAAGCACACTATTTGATAAATAATACTTTAGTCATATGTATTTTACTTTTTTTTATTTAAATTTTTAATATATATTATTATATTACTAAAGTGGTTGTATTTCTTTTAAGGTTATCAAAAGTATTATTTTTGATATAAATATTAATATTGCAAATAATTTTTTAAGCACGTAATCGTAACATAGCTATAAAATACAGCATATCTCTATCAGAATAAAAATAGAAATATACACTAAACTAAAAGTCAAACAAAAACTAATTAAAACTATCTAAGGTCCTCACGCTTTCTCAAGTCAAGATACAAGTAAACTATAATTGTAATCATATCTAGAAAAAAGTTCAACTGTGTTGAGTTGTTGTTTGGCAACTTCATACACCTTTTGTAGTGTTCTTCATTTGCTTTCTTTTTTTCTTCCTTACACGATATTATATGTTTTTAGCTATAGTTTTTGGTACGTGTTTTCTCATTAATGGTTGAAGAGGAATAACACAAAATTGAAGTGGATGGACCATGCTTTGATTCTTATCTTGCCATGCTTAGTAAATTTCCAAATAAATAATACTTTACGAACGCTACAAGCTTTTCTACGTTGGAAAGTGTGTAGATTATTGGGTTGGTTACTTACTACATACATTTTGAAACTAATGGATGATTATGGTGGAATTTTGACATGGTTTTTTTCTATCTCATTACTTTTCATGCATGTATACGTGTGTTAGTTCGAGACACGGAAAGAAAAAGAAAATTAGTTAATGTTTGACACGAAGTTGATAATATGCAAAAAAATTTATAGTGGATCAAGTCCATAGTTGAAGTTAAGAGATTAGTGATAGAAAAACATTTCTAATGATCTAAATGTGATGAAAGATTATAGAAACACACATTCACATTAGGCGAAAGTTTAAAAGAATTAATCTTCCGTCATTGCTGCTCATTTTTATTTTGTATAAAAATAAATGTACAATGAAAAGAGATAACAAATGAAAAACCGGAAAGGATAACAAATGTTTGAAAAATAATAAACTATTTTTTATCTTACTTCCTAAACGATGTAAAACTTCTAAGTGTATTATTAGACTAAGTAATAATTTAATTAAAATGAAGATTATTATAGCAAAATATTGTTGAAATGGGATAGCTTTTATTTGGTTTAAAGTATGAATGAGAATACAAGAGATTCCTAATCTTCGGTTTACGTGAAACTATAAAAGGAATAAGCTTTTTCATGGAATGAATCTCTTTACTTAGTGGGAATTGGCATCTAAAATAAAGAAAAGGAATCCATATTTTATTTCCCTAAAATATAAGAGAATAAGAGTCATTCCACTGAGTTCACATGTTCAATTTCTATCTCATTTTTCAAAGCTCAAAGCATAATTTTATAGGATAAAAAAGGTGCAAAATAACATGATCCATAGCTTGGTTAAAAATTGTGATTGGGTTGACTTTAGTCAACTAAACATACATATTAACATATTATATTTATATATTTTTTTGTTTCACATAAACTTTTAGTTAGATAATGAATAATTAGCAACGTAGGAAGAAATACAGATTGTTACTTTTGAATCAAAATTGTTATTAAACTTTATATAAATGCTTTGATAAAAATGAAAAATCACAACAGATATTAGATTGAGCAGCAGCAATGAGGAGGCCTGAGTTTAAACCATACTAAATTCTGTAAAGTTTAATTTATAAGCATTAAAAATAAGTTAAATGCGATAGTTTCGGGAAAAATAGAAATGAATAACAATTCGGTGTGAAGAGGATCTCTAACAATTTGAAATATTTTTGGGTGCTGAATACATTACACAGATTAAAACATGCATAATGTTTTTCCATAGATAGGATCGCATACATATTTGTTTACGGATTTCATTTATCTTTGTTGTCGTGTAATCTAGGATGTTGAATCATAGATATTTGGAGTGATGTAGGCTATGCAGGAAAGAATATAGGAATTTTTTTTGATAAAACATTCTGAACTTTCTGTTGTACATGTATATTTGAAACTTCTTATTTATTATATTCTTTTCGTCTAATAAAAGAAAAAATATCGAACACTTTTCCTAGTTTAAAAATATAGATATAAAGTATTTGGCAATGTATGTTCGGACAAGATTTATAAAAAAACATTTATAGAAAAAAAATATTCAAAAATAGGTTTTCTTATAAATTAAAATTAGTTTATAAATAATCTAAAATAAAATTTTAAAGAAAATTATTAAAATTTGAGTATGTAAATTAATTTTAATTTATAGAAAAATTCTCTTATTTTCTTTTATCTTTTCTAGAAGTGATTGAGAAAAAAGTTGTCCCCTACAGTGACATTATTAAAACAGATAAAATTGATTAAATTGACTCTAATTAGAAGCTAAATAAAAATATTAATATATTTTTTTCTAACTTATTAATAAAAAATATTAAAAAGTTAACGGTTTACTTATTTAACATCAATCTTATATTTAATTTTAATGTCAAATATCAGTTTAATTTACTTTTAATATTTATTTAAATAAATACATTAATATTAATTTATTTTATTTTAATATTTATTAAAGTCAGTGTTAAATATGAATATAAGTTATTTTTAATATTTATTAAATTTAATGGTAGTTGAATCTATATTAATATTATTTATTTTTAATATTTATATTTATTTAAGTTAACATTGACTTAATTATTATTAATATTATTTATTTTATGTTTATTTAAATTAATGTTGATAATAATGTATTTTTTAATATTTAAATTAGGTTGGTCAAGTTCACATTAAATTTTCAATCTGCATGTCTTTGTAATTTAAAATACAAATTATAAGTAAGTCTTAATCTAAAAATTTATATTTAAATATAACAAAATGTTATGATTTGTTTGAGCTTAATTTTTTTTCCTTGCATAAGATAGAAACTTTTTTTCCCTACTAATAAAGAAGTCTCTCTACCACTAAAAGTTATTTTGATCTTTTATTCAACTTTCTTCTTGTTGAGTAAGAAGCCGCATATCAATTTGCTCTATTGCAATATGCTAGTTTCTTATCATAATTATATTATACTTAACATGAAATATAAAATAATTTAAAGTATATATAAAATATTTAAAATAGCTTATAAACTAGTTAATATATTATTTTATTTTAACCTATATTTTTAAATTTAAATATGGGGAATCAAAATTATTCGTGTTGGTGGAGAGACGTGTGCAAGACTTGATTAAGCAGGATTGAGTGGGTGTTGGGAAATGGAAAAAAAAAATTAGGTTTTGGGAAGATAAGTGTGTTGGTAATATATCGCTTAAAGTGAAATTTCCTAGATTGTACTCAACATCTTCGTACAAAGATAAAGTTGTTAACGAATTGGGGATTAGATAAAGATAGGGAATAGAGAAACACATACATGGAATCTAGTATGGTGGAGAGAGTTGTTTGTGTCAGAAGAGGAACAACTATAACAGCTAACAAACCTTATAGTTGCAGGCCACTAGAATAGGGGTGTACCGGATAGGTGGATTTGAGTGACGGTGAACTAAAAAGTTACACAGTAGGTTCTGGATATAGGGCTCTAAACGAATACGGTTCCCTTTCAAACATTGATTGGTCGAGGGAGATGTAGAGCCTTAAAGTTGAAGGTACAACTTAGATGTGTGGGTGGAGGGCAATGCTAGAAAACCTACTAACTAGACTTAATTTGGAGAGAAGAGGAGTCTTAGTTGTTAGTAACTTATGCCCGTTGTGTAATAAGGTTGAGGAAACAATCCAACATGTCCTCATTAATTGTGAAGTAGCACAAAAAATATGGTAAAACTATGATAGATGGATAGGAATCTCATGTGTGAGGCACTATAAGATTGTTAACCACTTTCAACATTTTTATCTGGCATGCTTTAATAAGAAATAAATACAGTTTCAAAGGAAATGTGGGTGACTATAGTGTGGGAAATATGGAAGCACAGGAATATAATAGTGTTTAATAATGGGATAGTGGACAATAAAGAAATATTATCATTAGCCCAATTCAAAGCTTGGTCCTAGACTAAGTTTAGATGCCAAAGTGCGAACTATTTCTTTTTGGATTGGTACTCATGCCCTGCTCTTTATCTAGGTAGTATTACCTAATTTGGGTTTTATGTATTAGTTTTGGCTGCAGGGTAAATTGAGAAGGGTAACGTAGGCATAAATACAGTATGAGGGGGTGATAGGCTAGGTGTTCGTCTGGTATTTGTTGCAGGTATGCATATTTAGTGTAGTAGACATCTCGAGATTAAGCTGGAGAAAGACATTGGAGAATGAAGAATAAATGTGTAGAAGTTGAGGTCTTGAAGGCACAGGGAAAGAAAAACACATGTTATTAAGATACAAGAAGATTCAAATTATAATGTTAATAGAAGGTAAACCTTGTATTGTACTATTGTTAGTAGCATGCTCTCTCATCGTGGACAACTAATAATACAATTGGAGTCTTTGTTGTTGAGTATTTTTTTGTATGTTAGGGATGACTCTTCATATCATGATGTAGAGAATTGTACTAATGTGACCTTCTAATTGTTATGGGAGTGATTAGGGCCGGTTGGTTGAGTTTGTAATCTATTGGAGGAAAATTTATATGAATGTAATAGGGTTGGAGTACTCCTAAAGTACTCCCATTAATTTTATTCTTCACCTTTTTTTTTCTTTAAAAAAAAAATCTTCTTCTTTACATTGTTTAATTTTCTCATTTAATCCTAAATGTGAGACTCAAATTCACACTTAATTTTGATGTCGCTATCTTATAATTTTGGATTGAAGGTATTGTCATAGCTAGACTTCAGGAAATACAACCTAAAATTGTATTATTATATTACAGTGAAAGGACAACCGTGAAACTAATGACTTTGAAGAGCTTTTTGGCAAAAGAATACATTGGGTATGATACGAAGTTAATAAAGTGGAAACCTGTTAAATATCGAAGTGTGAGTCTAAGTCCCACATTGAGTAGAAATAAGATTGTTGAGCAACATATAAGAAAGAAGATCCACAAACCCAATGCCTTAAGGTTTTAGATTGAAGGTGGTGTCATTTTCTTATATGAGTATTGACGCAATTCTCATTGTTTAAGATCTCTTCAATGTTTCTTCTTGGATTTTCCCAACAAAACCAAATATAAAAGAAAAAAAAGTATAAAATGGCTGAAGTATCTTTGGAGAAGGTGTTGATACTAAGGTGGTCATAATGATAACTCTTATTCTAGTTACCCATTCTTTATGTAAGTTAATCTAGTTAGGAAATTTGTGGTATATACATGTTATTATAAGGGATTGACAGGATACATGTACATTATATATACTTCAGTGTGTGCTAGCAAAATGAAGGATAAGTTTAGAGTTTGAGTATAATATATCATGTTTTTAATATGGTATCACCTAGTCACACGGGTGATGATGGTTAGTGTAGGAGAAAAGAATTGAAGGTTAAATTATGTTTGTTTTGTGTTATTTATATATAAATTAAAGCATCTCATTCTACTTCCTATTTATATTATTCTTTTATTAATAAAAAAGAAAAAGTATATATATAAAAAAACTCTTAAATGCGGGAAGAAATAATTTTAATCTTTTATTTTAAAAACTAAATAATTTTTATAAATGAAAAACAATATATAATTTTATGGTAAGGAATAGTTATTTTTTAAATTAATATTAACTTTTTATATAATTTATTATTTATTTCCATCTATTCTTTAATTCATTCAAATAAGCAGAGAGATTTTTCTTCTTCATATTTTTATCTATTTAAATAATATAATTTTTGCTTTTCTATTCCGCCCCTTTACTTTTATACTTGCTATTTTTTTTATCAACATTTTTCTAGTACGCGTTTTCGTGATATATTGGTGAAATATCTTGCCATTTTATTGAACATTTAACTACTTTAAGAGGTACAAATGAGGGTGTATTGGGTTGAATTTAACTAACTCATGAAAACCAATCAAAACACACTGATAAAAATGTTTGGATTTGCGTTTTCCTATAGAAAGAAAACTAAATCAATTTAATAAAAAAAAACGAGTTAGTTATGGTCAAATTGAATATATTCAATTAAAAAGGTTATTTTTCTTTATTTTTAAAAATATACATAATAAGTAAATAAAAAATGTCAAATAAATGAGTTGGATCATTATATTTGTAGGTTTAGAAATAAAGTTAACAAATATATCAATTCTTTGAGCCTAATTTCACCAGCAAAATTTGAAATTGAAGTTATTTATATGATAGATTTTCTCTTTCAATTATATTTTCTCCATGAAAAATACTCAAACCTTAACTTTAATTTTAAGGAAGTTTAATATTATTCCGACCATTACTTGTTGATTTATAAAATTTTAATATATATAACTGCAGCTTTAAGGATTATGCCCTAATTTCATTTTTGTTACTAAATAAAAATAAATTTATTGATAGTGTACATTCATAATGGGTTACCATCCCTTGCATGTTGTGTGTACAGACTTGTCCCCTAAATTTAACCATAACAATATGAGTAAGTGCATTATAATTTCTCCTCCTTCACCAACACTGCATTGTTCAAATCTGTGATATTTTCACTGTTCAGCCTTCGACTTTGTGATATTATTGTTCTAATTTTAGAACAAAACAAATTAATTTCCTTCCTCTTAAATTTAATTTAAAAATTCGAAAAAAGTAGGACAAGGAAAAATCGTTTCCCTTTTCTTGTTGGACCCCAACCAGCAAAATGAGCTAAGAATCTGGTTTACAACTCGAAAACATTAACTAATACAAACTCATGTTTATCCAAGGAATTAATGCAATGATATATATATATATATATATATATATATATATATAATTTTGTAATATTGCCTCGTTTTTTATAAAATCGTTATCTCTGATAAAAAAAATTAACATGAAAGCACCCTATAAAGTATATTACATTGAAAAGAGTTTTATTTAAAATTTAGTGAATTTTGTGTGATATTTACATAAATTAAAATACGTCTTTGCAAAGTTTTTTAATATAGTGATTTATTTCTTGAATAATACATATTTAAGTCATTTATTGTTATTAAGAGTTGTGTTTATCAAGACTTCCTAAAATTAAGCAACGTAACTAAAAGTGTAGGAAATATTCTTAGACACTGACAAATGTACATTAGATTTATTGGGGCCATTTTTTCCCGATAAATACTTGTTTTTAATAAAATATTTAAATATAATCATAAATTTCTTTTGTTGTTTAAAACATAGTATAATGTGAATTTGCACCCACAAAATTTGTTATGAATATTGCCCCATAATATAATATTTCTTAGAACATTTGTAATGTATGATTGTGGAAATAAGTTACATATATATCTTATTTGTGTGGATCTTATAATAATATATAAATTTAAGTACTTTACACAAAAATTAACTCTAATTATAAGATTACTTAAGCTTTACGTAAATATTACAACTGACCATGTTAATATTTATAAAATCTGTTTTTGTACAAGTAATATCATATCATTTGTGTCAATGATAAAGTTTAGGAATGTTGCAAATGTTTATAAACAATTGCACAAAACAATCTTTAAGTTGTTTCGTGATATGTATGAACACATTAATTTATTGTCTGCAAAATTAAAATCATATCATTTTCAAAATTCATGTATCCATGTGGTGTGATTTTGACAGGTTAATTACAGCACCATTTGGGAACATGCATTGTTTTAATGGTGCCATATTCACCTCCATTTTTAGGATGAAGTATAAACATGAAGTTGCAGTGGTCCCTCACCTATGTTATACCCTAGAATCAATATTTAACTAACTAGGGCCATATAGGGTTTTGAATTGTGGATCACAACACTGTTTAGAACTGCGAATATATTCCATGAATTACGCACTTTGTTTTGGATTTAGTGAGATAATGTGTATAGTTAAAGAAAGTTAATTATTTCTAATACTATTCAAGTTTGCAATTAGTAAGATAAAAAATTAAAAAGAAAAGTTACATCAATGTCCACTTGTTTCTATAGTATGAGTTGGTGAGAATTGATTGCTATTATTTATTGACCTGAATAATGAATGATTATTGAGTAATTAAAGTTATGATAGAGATTAATGACATTACTTCAAATTTTTAAATCAGAATACCCTAAAAATTAGCTATGAAATAAAAATTAATTAGAATTTAGTTTTAGAGATAAATAAGATAACAATAACTAACACACCCTCTCTAAAATATTTTATCTTTCTTAGAAGATATTCTATCTTATTTTAATAAAGATCACCAATCATTTCTAAGAAGATATTTTATTTATATAAACTATCAACTCTCTCTCTCTAAGAAGATATACATTTTCATTCTTATAAAAAACACCATCTCTCAAGCAATTTCTCTTAAAGTTTCTTACATTTTCTCTAGATTTTTGATCTCATAGGTTGTCAGATTGACAATCAGAGGACACCCTTAGATTCCTAGCGTTGAGTAGATCAAGAGTGTCCGATCAGATTCTTGAACAGAGTTAGATTGCCCGTAATTTTAGAGTTTTTGAGTATCTCTACTGTATAGAAGTAAGAGAAGCTAGTTTGATTATTTTTCATGAATATTGTAATTATTTTTTTATTAATGAATTGGATGAATGTTTATGTATTGCATTATGTAGTATCAATGTTTGATATTAATGTGGTGTGTGATCGAGACATAGTATCTTCAGGAAAGGAGATATCAGTGTTGAGATTATTAGGATGCACAATATTGTTTGGAGATTCTAAGGAGGTATCCTGACTCTACTGGTACATTGGGTTCACATGGATGAAGATTACCAGTTAGTGAAAAGTCAAAGGAGGTTCATATGGTCCTGTCTGAGGTTTGAAATATGAGCCGGATCGGAATAGGACATATGGATTAACCCTGTGCATATGAGATCCGAGGTTTGAAATGAGTTCGATCGGGATAGACTGTTCTGAGGTTTGAAATATGAGTCTGATCAGAACAGTTGCACACCTCTGAGTTTGTTAGGATGTATAAAAGTTGATGTATTTTTGAAGTGTTCCGTTTAATTTATTTTATTTTTAACTGTTAAAGAAATATAGTCAAAACTCAAAATATGAAGATAAGCCACAATATTATTAGATGAAGATTTTTGTTTGTATAAATATTATATATGAATGTATAACAAAATAGTGAATACTGAAGTTATTAAAATGATTTTCTTTAAAAAGGGTTACTAAAAGGATATTTCTTGAAATGATTTAAAAAAAATATTGAAATAATAATACATTTCCACTTTAGATTTTATTTACATATTATAAATAGAATTTTATTAATTTATCTCAAGTAAGTAATTATTGTTTAGAAAGTCTAAAAGAATTTTTTTTTCTTTACATTTTAAGAGTTAACTTTGGAATTATTTTTTATAGAAAATAACATTTATATGTTGCATTTCTCTAGAAAAGTCTATAAAAATAATTTTTCTAAAATAAATTAAACCAAATCTTGATTGACTAGTTGGATGTGTTTTGTGGATTAGGGAACTTCAGATCCAATTTTAGTTAAATCCAACCTAGGGCATCCTAAAATTTGAATGGTCAATACGTGCTCTAAATTAGATCACCCATGCGTGTGTGTGTATATATATATATATATACACGTAAATATTTTTTTAACAAAAATCACCCATTTCTTTTAATTTACTTATAAGTCAATAATTTATCTTCAATGAGTTAACCTTGGCTATTAAGTTCTCAATTACCTTAATCCACTTCACCAAAAAAATCCAGTGATCTTCAACTCCAAATTCACACTTCTGGAAGTAGGAGACAAAGTAATAACTGTTTACTAAGAAAGTTTTATCACCACACATGGATCTTAAAAATTACCTGTCACTCCTACCACTGTCCAACTTTGTTGGCTAATAATTTTTTTATCCAATATTTGTACTGCAAAGTTAACTATAAAGTATTATGGTGTTCTTCAGTACATGCTTGATGGAGTTTTTTGGAAAATCATCACTTATTTTAGGAAACTCAATTTCTTTATTTTCTTAAAAAGTTTGTTTCATGAAAAATGTCTGATGCAAAAATGCACTAATTTCTATGAATTTATTTTGAAAGTTTGTTTTAGATACAATTTAATATCAATTTATTCTAGACTCTTTTATATTGCAACAAATATTCTTATAGATTACCACAAATATTCTTGTAGATTACCACTCATGGTTAAACCACAAAAGCTTTTCTTACAGAGACTTTATAAAAAATACGAAGGAAAAAAATAATTTGGCTCCATAAGTTAAAATTACAAATAAGTTATAAATACAAATTTTAAAGAATTTTAAAGAAACTATCACAACAAACATAGCTACTACAAAATTGATTGTTAAAATTTAAAAATTGATCGTTAAATTTATTTATGATCCAAATAACAATTAAATATAGATATACCAAAACTGATTGTCAAAATTTAAAAATTGATCGTTAAATTTATTTGTGATCCAAATAACAATTAAATGTAGGTAATAGTAAAAATTCTTGTTTAGCGATTACTTTCTTCATCAATCACAAAATTGCAACTAAAAATAATTATTAAATTGGTCTTACAGAATTTGATTACTTCAATTTTAAGAGATTAATTTAGCAATAAAAAACTCATGAATAATTCAGCTGTTAAATCAGTCATTAAGATATACTTTTTTATTCCTAATAGAGTTAAATAATTAATTGAAATGAAATAATATTTTTTTTGGCTAATTCGGTGTTAAAATTTGAGATTATTAGTTCAAAATTTATTTTGATTACTAAATATTTTTTTTTCAATGATAATGAGCGCTAAATATTATGTTCATTAATAGTAGTGAAAAAAATAATTCGGTCACTAGGAGTTAATTTTGTTGGTTTTAGTGACTTAGTTGATTTTGGTTGTTGAGTATGGTAGTGTAGCGATCAAAATTTTGATTACTAATTTTATATGTATTTTTTTAAATTGTATTCTGATTTATTTATAAACAATTTTCAGTGATTATAAATACTTAAGATTCAATCATGCTAAACAATAATGAACTCCAGTATATAATGTATGAAAGAGTAGTATGCAAATTAAAAGTAAATCATATTACATAATGAAAATTATTGTAAACAAATTAAAAGAGTCAAATTTATTACACAATTTAGCATAAAACTAATCTTCTTCTACACTATCATTTCTAATGTGATCTCCTGTATGATATTCACTGGTAGTATGATCTAAAGGGCCTAACATCAGATTATTCATTTGGATGTACTGTAAGATGAGTTTCATCTACTCAACTTGTCGGTGGATGTGTTCAGTGTGTTCATGATGATTTTTCATCAATTACTCCATCTTTTCTTTAAGTGTTCGCCCCTTGACATCTTTTTTCATAAGTTCAACATTTAACTTTTGAATTGTCTCATATTTTTTCTATTTGATGGACTATTGGAGCTTGACTTCTAGTAGAGTGAGTACTTATTGAAGTATTAGACCTTTTGCTCAATGCACCAAGTCTATACACATTTCCTTTTTTTTTTTATTTCCATCTCAAACAACATTAAAGTATATTTCATTTTATCAATGGAGGCAACATGAGAGTTTTGCAAAGATGAGCCTTCAAGCATCTAATGTTGTTAGGCATATTCTCAATGTTACTTATATTTCTCCTAAAAATGAAGTTAAATGTGATTATTACGAAGAAAACATATAATAAACATTAAATAATAAGTTAAAGTTTAAATATATCACAAGCTCAAGTGTCTTATCATTGACACATTATCTGATCTTTAATTTCTTTGTTCTCTACAACCTCCCAAGCAGTTGGTTGTCTTTCGAGCTCCTTAGTCCACATAAATTTAATCAAAAGATAAAATTGAATACCTAAGTCTAATATATTGCATTTAAATTAAACATATAAAAAAATAAAAATATAATAAGATTACCATTTTCTCAAAGTGAATATAATTGATATGGAACCACCATGGTAGGTTGAGACTCCCTTCTTAACAGCCTTGATTTGTCTTGGCAATGAAACTCTTGTGAGACTCCAATATTAGTCCAAGGTTGCTCGAACAGGTGATGGAATCCAGGTCCCTTTATCTTGACCATTCCTAACTTTGTTAATTGGAATTTTTAAGATACGAGAGCCTTTTGAATCGAAAAATGAATCTAATGAGTTGTTCTTATTCCAAATCTCACCAATGAACTTTTGCTTGAATAAAAGTTAGGAAACAAAGATAATAGGATAATAAAATAACATTTTAAATGTCCATAATTCAAATAACCTTAAACTATCCAAGCCATCTATCTTGAAGCTCAAGTCGAACCTTCTTCCAAATGGATTTGGGTTCATCAAATTTTTGTTCGGTGATGTGTGAGATTACAGTGGAAGGACCATTAGTTGGTGTAAATCTGTGTTCAACTTATTGTCAAAATACTATATGGAAATAAAAACATATTGAAGAATAACAATTAAATTAAGATATGTTTACTTTCTTTTTTCTACATGAAGTCAGGGTCTTTGATCAATTATATTACTAGACTCATACTTCGGTGTAAGAGACCTTTGTATCGATGAATGTTGATTCATAGTTGGCTCTATAGAAAAGGTAGTAAGAGTTGATTCTCCTACATAAAGTTCAACATGTTATTCGTGAAGTGTAAGAAGAGAGGATCCTTAGATAGGATGTGTAAACTCCATGATTGTTGGAAGAACAAATGAAGAGAGAGAGTTGGTGTTGAGTGAACATCTATCACCAACACGAACACCTCAACCATCACCATTAGATGGCCTACGACCACCACCACTATCCCTTGGTGTCATTTGCAAGTGAAACTTACTGCATATATAACATGTAATAGAGTAATCAAAGTGTAATAGATTAAACTTCGATTCCTATATTAGGGGTGTCATCAAAACATTCACACAGAAAGAGAATTAAATTCATTATTGGAAAGTCAACATAATTGAATTGAATAATAATAAATAATATTTCATAGAAATATGAAGCTATTGACCATTGGTTCCTAGTACATAAATAATCACAGTCATTTCATGAGCAAATTAGAAAAGTTCTAGTGTTGATCGCCTAACGTAGTGCAAGACCATTTAACACCAAAGAGATGATAGTATAGATAGGGGAAAGTTAACCCTAAGTCGTCTCCCAACAAATCCAAGAGTAAATTCAGACAATCAATATTCAAAATTTATTTGCAATAAAGAAAGTTAGTAATAACAATAAATTAAAGAGAGAGGTTTGAGATTGTTGAGCAAGAAATTAAAATAGACGATTTAGAAATAATAAAGAGAATAGGTTGATTCTCAAGTTCTTTCACAACAAATTCCTCCTTGATTTTCTTAAGATTATTATCCTTCAATTCCTTTCACATAGTTAAACTCAATCAAACAAGCGTCAATCAAATTCAATAGAATCTTATTAGCTAAACAAGCGTCTACTAATATATTCAATATCCCATCCGGTCTCGAAGCGTATGCTCAATGAGATGTATATCTTTTACCTCTTGACTAAGCGTACAAGAAATTGATTAAGACTAAACGAATTAACCAAGAACTCTAATTAAAGGAAAAATAATTGAATTCTCAACAAGCGTTCAAGAGGTAATACTTTTCCAAAAATATTGAATTCAAAAAGACCAATAATATAAAACAAATGTTAGAGAGAATGTAAAGAACAAAACTTTATTAAACAGAAACCTCATAATTCATCGTGAAATCACAATAGAATCAACCCAAAGGAGTTTAGCCTTCTATGAGGATGAGTAAAATACAAAAGAAAATAAAACTAGAGTTTATGGTATGCAGTAGTGTGTGTCCTTCATGGCTTCTCCAACATCTATTTATAATCTCATTTTCTTCAAGAATTAACTCAGATTTAATTCTCGGATATTGTCCTTGCAATTATCAAATATTTCCTTATGTGTCAAAGATTGATTTTGTAAACATCTTCTTTCCAATAAAGCTGTCGATTTATCATCTCCCAATTTCTTTTAAATATTTTGTTTCCAAATCCTGTTCCAGATATCAACTCATAATAATTGAATTTCCTGTAAAAGTTATTACAGAATATTTGAAGGAGATTTACTCTAAATCAAGTAAAAATTGCAAGGATAATCTTTATAGAACCTCTGAATAATATCTTGGCAAAAGATTTGATTGGATTTAGAGCCCATAGAATATATGCAAATAATTATAAACAAGAAAAGTAAAAGAATATGTTTAAAATCCAAGTTTAACCAATAATCTCAATTAAGGTCCAATTAATCTTGATTAGGTAAATCTTATTTAAAACAATGGATTTATTCTCAATTATAATATAATAAAATCAAGGTTAATCACTCTAGATGTGAATAAAAATATACTCATCAATAAACACCATAATTATAGGAATGCATGCCTTTTACTCCAAATATCAATGTGAAATTTTTATTCATTAGTAACATATATAGGCTATGATTCAACTTTTTCTCTTAGATTCCGAAGCCAAATTAACCAATATTGGATCTTGAATATTATTTTCTGGATTTAGAACCTAAAAAAAAAAGAGTATACATTACACAATTCCAATCTAAAAATACAATTTGTATAATTGGCAAATTAAAAACCTACATATTGTTTGAATCGTGTAGCAAAAGATGATGAAATGCCTTGGTCAATTTGAGCTTCATAAAAAGTAGGAGTAATCTCTCTTAAATATTGTACATAAATAATGTATAGAAGAAAGTAATTAATCGAACCACATAAATTAACATAATTTACCTTCTTTTAAAATGAGTGAACATCGTCTTACTTAAAGTATGGCCTGACCTCTTCACAATTTTGAACAACATACAAGTGAGTAGTGTTAAGGTCTCTTTGGTTTAGATAATATGTCATGCATATTCTAAATGCTCTTATTGGGTAATTAAAAATTGAAATAGGAGTAACGAAGAACATTTACCTACTTCAAGGTTACAACAGATCCTAATCCTTGTTTCAATATGATTAGGATAATAAATCAGGCAAATGTAGATGTTTCCCTCACCAAGTAAGCTTCGCAAATATAGCTCTCCACCCTAACTTTACTTTTTACTTTCTTTTTTAAGGAGTGTAAGAACCTAAAAAAGATATAGACATGTATCATTTAAAATATTGAATAAATAAACAACAAATGGTGTAAAAGTGATTAGTAATCTTACACCACTCAAATGGATACATCCAACAATATTGGAATGGATCACAAACTTTTGTCTCATAAAGTAGATGAATTGGACAATGTTCCGTGGAATCAAAGAAGCTTGGTGAGAATACTTGTTTCAATTTACACAATAACACATGTATATCTTCTTCCATAACTCTTAGGTGTTCAACATTTAGTGTTGTGGAACTTAATTCTTTAAAGAAAAGACTAAGTTCAGCAAGAACTTTCCAAATTGATTTTGGCAATGAGTCAAATGCAATTGGAGGTAATCATTTGCATGAAACATGATGATTATAACATTTTAGTTCATGTAACTTTTTTTGATTAAGGTCAACACATCTACCCAAATTGGAAGCATATCCATTTGGAATCTTAAGTTCTTTAAACCACTTACAAATAAAGACTCTTTGGGATTTTGTGAATGCATATGCTGGCTTTGGTTTGATAAGTTTTCCATGACCAATGTCTTTCAACTCTAGCTCTTTTCAATTACATATTTCTACTACATCCAATTGAGACTTGTTTGTATCCTTAGTTTTTTCTTTAATATCCATCAATGTCAAACACATTCATGAATACATTTTTCTCCGTGTTGCAAAGTTGGATTTTCCAATATGATAATCTTTAGAATATACTTTGTTTCTTCCAATTATGTTTAATACCATATTCTAGAATATTTTGTTTTTCTTGCAATTTAGTGCAAACTAGTAAATGTGCAACCCTATTCCAAATATCAAGACAAACATGGAGGAGTTAGTCAGAATAAAATTCTTCTTAAATACCTTTCTATTTCTCATAAATGGGTGAGTAGGTGAAAGAAAATAATGGTTACAATCAAAATAGGAAATTTAGTGGCTATGACTAAGAGAGAATGCCTTTGTTCTTTCCATACATATAGGGCAAGCAAGTGTATCAGAAGTCATCCAACCCAATAACATGCCATAAGTTGGAAAGTTATTAATTGTCTACATCAGAGTAGCCTTCATTATAAAGTTTTACCTCCATGACACGTCATAAGTCAATATCCTTTCAGTTCACAAGGTGCAAAACTTTTCTATGAGTGGTTGCAATAACACATAAAACGTATATATGAGCACCAAAATGGCTTACATGATATTTTAACCAGTTACATCTAATCCCAACAAAATGAAAATGATGAACAATGAAGGAAGAAGAATATACAAAGAGGAGAAAAAGGAGCCCCAGCCACCATCCTAAGGCTACATTTTTCTTATTCCCAGATGGAATCTGACTCCCAAATAGAGTGGAGTACCTAACACTAATGCAAAGAGTCCTTAATAGATTTTAAACAATGTTTGTGCTGGACCCAACTTTAGTGTAGTCAAGCTCAATTTTCTTGCAAGTTTATGGCCCAACTGACATCCAACTCAACTCCAATGATGCTAGGTGTGACTTGATGTTTTTGTCCTTAGGTTTTGTGTGGTTGGGCTTAGTTCTTCTGGGGATGGGCTTAGCTGTCCCGTGTAAACTTCTCTTTTATTTACCTCTTTATAGGGTTCATTCTTATTCATTTGAATCTAATGATTCTTGTTTACTTTTTATACAAAATAAGAGGAATTAGTTTCCATTCTCAAACTCTTGTAATAAATCATTAACAAAATCCTAATAAAATATAGAAATAAGTAGGTTCCAAGCTTAAAAGAGTTGGTTTCATTATAAAATTTGGCTCCAAAATATGATTAAAATGAATGAATCCATTAGAGTTTGTTCTTATTCTAAGTTGATTGGATAAATGAATCCATTGATTTTCATTTTTCTTGATAATCTTTGGATATGAACCGAAAGGGTAACGTACAGACAATATTGCATACTCTAGCTCTTCTGAGTCTTCTGTTGCCTTATTGATTCAATTAAGGTTTCCACTACTGTTATAACCTTCTAAAAACAATCCCAATCCCACATGGATAAAAGAATACCTTTGCATCTTACCCATGGTACTTTATTTCCCATCATCAAATGATTAGACCATGAAATGATAGATTTGAATATGCTTTTAAACCATTCTCGATTTTACTTGATGACGTTACTTACATTTACTCCATCTTAACCTGTGAGGATCATAGTATTATCTCATAGATATAGGACTCTAACGAAGCTTAATCCTTTTAGTATAAAACTCTCCCCTTACAACGCCGATGTTGGTATTGTTGTGAATTCTCCCTATGTAGGTTCTCTTGAGCCATTCTTTCTCGTCTTCCATTGTCTATATTTCTATACCTTTCCAACTTTGTTGTGAATTCTCCCTATGTAGGTTCTCTCGAGCCATTCTTTCTCGTCTTCCATTGTCTATATTTCTATACCTTTCCAACTTTATGAGATATATCTATTGTTTGCTTCTCCTGTTAGTGCTTAAGAGTATGATTTTCATTGGTTTTTTACTCTCCTTACTTGAGTACCTTTCTTTTGCACTTGCATTACCTCTTTTTTAATCGTTTTCATGATCCTATTTGTATTTCTTGTTTTCTCGTATCTCCTATATTTTGGTATGTTTACATATAACTTTAGGTTTTTCATTCATATAGTATCTCATTATTTCTCTAACATTTCTAAATTTTTCATTTCAATAAATCTCATATAGCCAAATCTTTTCTCTCTTACATTAAGTTTTCTAATATAAACACATCTTAAACTCTCTCCAAAATTTTTTTTGAACTATTATATTTCCCATAATTGATTGGGAAATGATAGAAGAAGAAAGATGTTCTCTCCATCATGATTATGATTAAAAGAATACACATTACTTACAACATTGTAATGATTAAATGATTAAGATGAATATAAAATTTGTATTACAAACAACTGTAAATTATAATTTAAAACCGTATTTTTTTTTTTTCATTTCGTATCCAGTTAGATAAATCACAGATCCTTCATGCATGTCATAGTTAACCTTCTCATAACCATTTCGTTGTGTTTTTCTTTTCTTTGTAAGAGATCTATATTTACCATCAGTTTACAAATGTTATACTGATTAATTTACTTGAGTTCTTTTACCTCTCATTTGATTGGTGAGAAATTGTGAAGGTGAATGTGATCACACCCCAAATCCAGACACCATGATTAAAGCGTTGGTATAAAGGAATGATTGCATTTATCGGCGGGTTATTAGCAAACCCTTTCCAAGTTACTACATTGTGGTCCTCAAAAGAAGAAACTTCAAGGTATCACTTTTCCTTTTATGATGTATGGTCACCTACACATACAATTAATATAGCCATAATAACAGTGCCATTAAACTGTTTCACAACACATGGCACGGTCAAAAACTGCATTTAATGTTTATCAGACAAATGGTCCTAAGAAGAATTACATATTATAGTATCAAATGCAGTTTGACAAGGATGGCAAATATATATACATTGAACATAGACCAATCAGACAAAATTTTTTATTAATATTTGTAGGAGAAAAAAATAAGAAGGAAACATGAAATGAATCATTATAAAAATTAAAATTAACTTATATACGTAAACTAAAATTATTTCTTAAAATAGTTAATAAGAAAAAAAAAACTCTATAAATGAGCTTATGATAAGTGAATTTAAACAAGTGAACAAGTAATTTTTTTTTTCATATATAAGTTTACTCATTTCTTAGTCTAGAATTGGACTTGTGAAATTGATGGAACTAGCAAGCATACTATCTGTGGCAATGTGTATTGATTTAGACATTGCACCTAAATGAAGCTCATTGAATTTTGGGAAGGTAACAAGAAATTATAGAAATTGAGATTATCACCTTATATGGTCCACATCTTTCAGTCAATAGTGTAAAATTTGGTGAAGCATTGAATCTAGTACAACCTCTGCAAAAAATCAAGAAATGGTGGAGACACCGAGAATGAAAATGATTGCTTTGCATCCTTTCTTTCAACCCTGCTAGTTTTTTAGTTACTGTTGTGTGGAAGTAGATAAAACCTTTGTTCTCAATGTCTAAACAATGTGCTTAGCCAATTCAAACTAAGTATTGTTAATTAAAGCATTTCAGTTTTTCTCTCTTGATCGTAATTTCATTTCATATGCATTTAAAAGTTGAAACAGAAACGTTTTGAAAGGTAGCTCCAGATTTCGTTAACATCAGTGAGGTTAATGAAGATAAAGAGAAGATGGTGCCTTTTAAAATGGCAAATTCTTCCAACATGTACGGTTCAAGGCAATAATTTTATCAATCTTACTGCTAGTTACTATAATTGAGGGAAACAAATGGTAAAATTCAGCTCAAATATATGCAAATCAAAATCTTTTTGCCTTATGTTATGATTGTCCCTTAAACTTGTTGGGAATCGCTCTTTCTTCCCTCCTCCATGAACTCAAAATAGGCACTTTGCGGAAGCGTAAATATAAAAACAACGCCAGAAAATTTTAGCGTGGAAAACCTTCTTAATAAGGTAAAAACCACGG
>Ga0209489_100865_pt1 | contig 60437 bp, 19 predicted proteins | sample SiratrowhiteBW_FD_187527 | JGI IMG/M metagenome (GOLD analysis project Ga0209489, IMG submission 187527) | Root nodule microbial communities of legume samples collected from California, USA - Siratro white BW (SPAdes) (version 2) | ecosystem: Host-associated > Plants > Roots > Nodule | place... | reverse complement strand
TATAAAAAAATGAAACTACTTCTCTAATGTGAAGTCATGTCTATCAGATACAATTTATTCATTTATCTAATAAAAAGATATACCAATTTCAGGAATAATTGTACAAAAATTGCACAAATTAAAAAAAAAAAAAAAAAAAAAAAAAAAAAAAAAAAAAAAAAAAAAAAAAAAAAAAAAAAAAAAAAAAAAAAAAAAAAAAAAAAAAAAAAACTACATTTCGACCTAACGAAATCTCATAAAGTACTTCTAAAGTAAAGTTTGCATTGCATGTATACACTGAATTTTAACACTGTCTTGTTGAAGTGGGGCTTTCTCCAATAATAATAATAATGAAAAAGTGAAGTGCGAAAACAAAACAAGGTAGGGTTCGAAAGTCATACTTGCGCTTGAGATGGCAGAGAGCACGGTTGGTCCAATACACCGGAACATCTGGGCACAGTGCAATTGCCTTGAAAAGAAAAGAGATAAATGAATAAGCAAGAAAAGCAGCAAAAATTACAAACATGAAAACACGCACCAACCCCAAAGCCCTTAAAAAACAAAATCAGACCTCAGTGTAAGCGTCAACGGCAGCTCCAAAACGCCCCTTCTTGAAGTAGTCGTTGCCCTCCATTCGAAGTTGCTCCGCTAGCTTTGCCACATTTGTAGGCATTGTTCTTTCCCTCTCCGAAACACGGCGTTTAAGTGCGTTCTGTGAGTGTAACACAGTGCATTGCGTGAAGTTAACCTAATTACGAGACAGTGTTTGTTTAATTTGTTTGGCTAATAAATCCACCTCCTTCAATGTTCTAACCTTTACTACTTTGGAAAGGATGCATGGCTTGGACTAGGTCTCTCAACACAGCTTTTGGAAAAAGAAAAAAAAATTAAAATTGTATCTGTCAAGACAAACACTGTCTTTAAGTAATTTATATATATTGTTTATAATTTTTAGTGTTAAGAGTCTTTTTATTCCAATATTTTTAAGTTGATTTTAATACCCTTCTATTATTTTCAATTTACGGTCCACTTTTTAAAAAACTTAGTAATTTAGTATTTTTCTATTAAATTCACGTTAAAAAAGTGAAAAATGGGATAAATATGTTATTGATATATTATGATACGTCATCAAAATATTTTTCATGTCATGTTATTTTTTTAATAGTGTTATTTTTATTAGAAGAAGTAAATTATATTTAATTAAAAATTTTAAAAATAGTAAGATGAAAATGAAATTAACAAAATTAAGCTAATGAGTATAACTTTTATAATAAATTATATGTACTTGAGAGAGATTTATTGTTAATTTTCGCATTTTTCCTACCTTAGGAGTATATTAGAAGGAAATTTGTGAGAAAATGTATCAGAAGGAAACTCTGCTTCAAACTCCTAAAATATGAAAAGGATATATATATATATTACATTTGTGTTTGAATTTTTGTAAGGTACCTAAATAGTCAAACCATAAAGCTTATAATTTTCTATGGAAACTAATTTTTTAATTTCATTCAAGTTTTTTTATTAAAGATTTCATTACTTGAGATGACTTGATTTTATAACTCGTATTACGAACTTTCAATATGAAATGTATATTTGAGTCTTTGAAATCTCATTGTAGAATACCATCGATAATATTTATTGATGATTATGTTTATTTCCATTATGGGAGGAAACGTCTTATGATCATGTTGTACTATTGTGACTTATTTGTTAATGGAGGATTTGATTCCTTGAGGATTGAGATGAATTGAAGTGTTAACGATGTGATTTGATATATGTGCACATGCTCATTTATACTAGCTAGTCATTGCAGATGTCATCTTTATTATTATCAATATCATTCTCAATGTTGATTTGCAGTGCAATGGAGAGCAATATAATGAAAAAACATTATGAATTTATATATCATAGCTGAATATCTTCAAAACAATAGTAATAATGAGCAGATTCTTTCATCCAAATGTTTAGTGAATATTAGTTCCCAAGTATTATTCTCAAAGTTGTTCAGATAAAGCAGGAAATGAATATTACAAATGATTTGTGATGATGGTATTATAACCTGAGATTTTATAAACGATTTTATTTAAATGTTGATGCAATATTGTTTTTCATGTGTGTGTGTATCTCACTTTCCTGTGTTTCTTGTTTTGATCCATGAACTACAACTAAACAATTAAAGAGAGACTTGCTAATCCTTTAAAGGATGGAGGAGACAAAGAAACATCTAGGACTTTAACTTCTATCTTAGTGTAAAAGATGAAATTATTATGTAAAAGCTCTTACATCACTTGTACATGGTAGAATCATTGATTTAACTCAATAAAATTTATATAACTCTATCAAAGTATTTCTCACCCACTTTTGCTTCATTAGACAAAACGAATTCACTATACTCTTGCCAAATAAAGTATATGTATAAACATATATAGCAAATATTAATAAACGAAGAACTGTAAATATAAATTATATATTGAGCATATTTTCCATAAGAATGATATTTTCTCTAATACCATATACTAGCTTATTCATTTATTCTATATCAAATTCCTGAGTTTTATTACTCATTTCTTTTCATCTGATTACCTCATTTAGTCTATTAACATCGTCTGATAGATTTTTATTTGGGCTTAGACTACACTTCTTATACCTTGGTACAGCTTAGTCATATTCTTTTATTCATATCAATAATACACAGTGAAAGTTTTGTCTAAGATTCATGATTTAGTAGATGAAGTTTTCTTTTTAATTTATTTTGTTACAATACACTTCGTCTATTGCATTCATGATGTTTTTTTTCTAATATACCTTATTAATTTATTTAAAGATTTTAATATACTTATATACATATATTAGAAAAGGGACATCACATATGACATTTGTCTAATTTTTCTTTTAATTGAAGGCTTTTACAAATAAAGGTTTCCTTTTTTTTTTTTTTGGTTCTTAGCGTTAGATGCTTATTCTTTTTCTTGTGGATATCTTGTTGTAGATCAACTCTATAAACTTTGAGGATACCTACAAGTTCCTTCAAATTAATGTTGTCTAAATTCTTTGTCAAGCAAAAAGACACCAATTGAGGTCTCCATGGTCTGGGAAAGCTTTTACAGATCTTTTTATATGGTCATATCTTTCATAGTAGCTAATGAGTCTATCTCATTTGGGATAGTTCGATAATTGTTTGTAGTTACCCATTCTTAAGCTTTTCATAATAAAAGTTCGATTTGATTATCATGAATATCTAGTATAGAAACAACCCTACTCAACTATTAGGCCATTGAGTTGTTTTAATTCTAGATTAAATTTTGATGTTACAAATAATTAAACTGAACTTCTATATTGAGAAGTTTGGGAGTGCGTAGATACACAAGCCAAGATTAAAAAACCATTAAAATTTTATTTGAGCTAATGGACAATCAGGTTAGGGAAAACATGTTTTTTTTTTCATGAGAAGCACATTGAATGTCTTTATTTTTTGCTTCCCAAACTTGCACTTTTTTGTTTGAAATTTTTTACTCAAGTATTCTCACGAGTTTTTTTCTTTTTTGTACTTTTCGAGCATCATGCTTCCTTTATGTTTAATCTAGGCATGCTTCTTTGCACAATGTCTTCATCTTTTTCTTCATTTTCAATTTATTCTTATGGTGATAGCCCTCTTATTTATTAGAAGATTGTTGACATCATTGAAGATTCTTTCTAAGAGAGTTATACTAACACTTTTTCCTTATATAGAGATTTTATGAAAGTTTTGGCCCCTCCTCCTTCCAGCAATATAATTGTTATGATGACTCTTTTAGTAGTGGTTGTTGAACCCTCACCATTGTGATTTAGGCCTAAAGGGCTAAAAAAAATATGTTTTCAACCAAAAGGGTATAGGTTAAGCAAGATTGAGCATCCTTAAAGGGAAACGAAAGGATAACTTTTCCTCCATCTTGAGTTTTTTGTACCACTAGGTACTTAGTTAAGCTAATTCTTATGCCTTTGAGTATGTTTCAAGGGATTCAATTGAAGAGTTCAAAAGATCCTTTGACTAACATGGATGGAATGACTTCATACTCTTCCATGTTGAAGATCTTGTACTGTCGTGAAAAGATAATAAATATATTTCTCTTGAACACTAAGGATCCCTCTGCAAACATTTTTTGCCCTTGTATTCATCTAAAACTTAGTGTTTTTGTTTTTCTATTCAAATGCCTCTAGGTATGGACTTTTGATCAACATCACAAAAAATATAATTGTCATTCTCTACAACATCAAACATGTCAACTTGACATAATTCATAAAATGCTAAAGTCATTTGTTTAATGATGTTTCATCCTTAAAAATGAAGTGAGTCTCTTTATGGCTTGTCCTTCATTCTCTACCAGTCTCTCTTAGAATCTTTCTTTCTTGTTTTATCAAGAACTAATCTTAAAAGGTTAGCTTTGATACCAACGAAAGTAACATACAAATTCTAGAAGGTGATTGAATATAATAAAAGTCTTTTTCTTTAAATAACACTATATTATTTATACAACAAAGCATATATACACTAATAAGTATATTAGTTCTCACAAACTCTTGGACTACATCTAATTTTCTTAAAAAAAACCATTAAAGTGTTGAATTATAATCAAACATTGATTACAATTAAGTAAATGACACCATTTATTATAACACATGTCTACACAAATCATTATTGACTATTTCTTCTTCATTTTCCTCTAAGATTCAAACTTCAATTATTCTTTATTCTCACCTCAAGCTACAAACAAACAAAGGTAATATAAGAATTAACTCTTGTACAAAGTATAACAATAAAAACGTGTTTACAAAGGTTTACTTGATATGACAATGATTCTCACGCCCACTAATATCAATTTTTAATTAAATGATTTTATTTTTATAAATAAAAAATTATTTATTTATTTATTTAATAAGATAAATAGGTGAATGATTTTTTTTTATTTCAAGATGACTAAGTAATTTCACTTTTTAAAAATAACGATTATATAATTTTTAAAATTTATAAAATTATATATATATATATATATATAATTATATTATTTTTCTTGTAAAAATCATAAAATTATATATAGTTTAATGCAGTGAAAATGTGAATACATTTCCAAATTATAACTTAGAAGTATACAATTATTAAAGTCCTAGACGCTAAACCAAACCTAGAAAATTGTCTGGAAGCTAAAATGTGAACGGGAAATGCACCTTTGAAAGCTTTCATGAATTGGATAGATTGCAAATAAAGATTTGTTCCAATCCTATTTCTAGCTTTTATGGTTTGCCAATGGAATGTTTAACTGTCTCATGCTTTTGAGATTTGGATTTGAATTGTTGATTCAGTATTTGCTTGATAATTACTGACAATGTAAATTTCTATCATTTAACTAGAGTTTCTGGAAGAGACTCTGCCATTATAGTGGATATGGTGATGATGTTCTGCCTCTTACGAATGATCCGTATGAATTATCTAATCCATAAAAAGTTCAACTGGAAAAGTTCACAATTTTCTTACAGATTCTCTTCTTCCCTCGCTTTTGTACAAAACCCATTTGGTTCATATGTAAAACATGAAGAAAAGTCCAAATTTTCCAACCCACTTGGGTTCTTACGTGATTACAAGTTTTCAGGGAAACACAGTGTTAGGAACACGGAAATCTTCCATGCCCATTTGCTTAAAACTTGTGATTTACAATCTGATATCTTCTTGATGAACTCTTTGCTCGATTGGTACTGCAAATCTAATGACATGGTTATTGCCTACAAGCTGTTTGATACAATTGCTCTTCCAAATCTTGTTTCTTGGAACATCATGATATCTGGTTGTGACCATAATTCAATGTTTGAGAAGTCATTGGAGATGTTTCGTACAATGCATTTTCGTGGTGTTAAGCCTGATGAGTTTAGTTATGGAAGTCTTCTTTCAGCCTGTAGTGCTCTGCGAGCTCCAATGTTTGGCAAGCAAGTTTATTCACTTGTAACGAAGAATGGTTTTCTTTCCAGTGGTTACGTTCAGACTCGAATGGTGGATTTGTTTTCAAAAAATTTCAACTTTAAGGAGACTTTAAGGTTTTTCTATGATGCTTCCCATGATAATGTGGCATGTTGGAATGCTATTATTTCCGCGGCAATTAAAAGTGGAGAAAGCTGGGTTGCTTTGAACCTGTTTCGCCAAATGCACCATGCATCTGTTATGCCAAATAGTTATACATTTCCAAGCCTCTTAACAGCATGTGGTGCTCTCAAAGAGTTGCATATTGGGAGAGGAGTTCATGGGCAGGCAATCAAATGTGGTGCAACAGATGTCTTTGTGGAGACTTCTATTGTTGATTTCTATGCAAAATTTGGATGTATGAGTGAAGCTTTTAGACAATTTTCCCAAATGCAAGTTCACAATGTCGTCTCCTGGACTGCAATCATTTCTGGATTTGTGCAAGAGGATGATATTATTTTTGCTCTAAAGCTTTTCAAAAATATGAGAGCAATAGGGCAGGAAATAAATAACTACACTGTTACTAGTGTACTTTCTGCATGTGCTAAACCCGGGATGATTAAGGAGGCAGGCGAAATTCATTCATTGGTATTAAAATTAGGGTTGAATTTGGATCCTAAGGTTGGAGCTGCTTTGATCCATATGTATGCAAAAGTAGGAGAACATGGACTTTCCGAGTTAGCCTTTAGTGAGATTAAGAATATAAAGGATCAGTGCACATGGGCAGCCATGTTGTCTTCTTTTGCACAGAACCAAAATTCTAGAAGGGCAGTTGAGTTATTCCTTTTAATGTTAGGAGAAGGCGTGAAACCTGATGAGTATTGCATTAGTAGTGTGTTAAGTATTATGAATTGCTTATCTCTAGGGTCACAGATAAATGGTTACGCTTTGAAGTCTGGGTTAGTTGCTGATGTTTCCGTTGGCTGTTCACTTTTAACAATGTACTCAAAGTGTGGTTGCTTAGAAGAATCTTATAAAGTTTTTCAGCAAATTCCTGTTAAAGACAATGTTTCATGGTCCTCCATGATTTCTGGTTTTGCAGAGCATGGGTGTGCATATAGATCTCTTCAGCTATTTAAAGAAATGCTATATCAAGAAATTGAACCTGATAACATTACCTTAATCTCCACTCTAGCTGCATGTTCTGATCTTTGTTTTTTAAAGACAGGTAAAGAAATTCATGGTTATGCTTTCCGTTTAGGAATAGCAACAAACATAGTTCTTGGTGGAGCACTTGTAAACATGTATTCAAAATGTGGAAGCTTGAACTTAGCAAGGACAGTGTTTGATATGCTGCCACAAAAGGATGCGTTTGCACTTTCTTCCTTGGTTTCAGGTTATGCTCAAAAGGGTCTAATTGAAGAGTCACTTTCCTTATTCTGTGATATGCGCCGAACTGATATAACAGTTGATGCCTTCACAATTTCATCCATTCTTGGGGCTGCTGCAGTTTTGTATCGGTCAGACATTGGAGCACAACTTCATGCCTACATTGAAAAATTGGGCTTACAAGCAGACGTATCTATTGGTAGTTCACTAGTGACAATGTACTCAAAATGTGGAAGTATCGAGGATTGTCAGAAAGCATTTGATGACGCTGAGAAGCCTGATCTGATAGGTTGGACATCCATCATAGTGAGCTATGCTCAACATGGTAAGGGTGCAGACGCTTTGGCTGCTTATGAACTTATGAGAAAAGAAGGCGTCCAACCTGATGCAGTAACTTTTGTTGGGATTCTGTTGGCATGTAGTCATAGTGGGCTGGTTGAAGAAGCCTTCTTTTATTTCAGTTCAATGTGTCAAGACTACCATATTAAGCCGGGTTATCGTCATTATGCTTGTCTTGTTGATCTTCTTGGTCGATCAGGTAGACTGAGGGAGGCTGAAAGTTTCATTAACAAGATGCTTGTTGAGCCCGATGCTTTAATATGGGGAACTTTGCTTGCTGCTTGCAAGGTCCATGGTGATTTTGAGCTTGGCAAGTTAGCAGCCAAAAAGATAATGGAATTGGGGCCAAATGATGCTGGAGTGTATGTATCATTTTCAAATATCTGTGCTGATGTAGGACAGTGGGAAGAAGTCACAAAGATTAGAAACTCATTGAAGGGAACAGGGATGAAGAAAGAGCCAGGTTGGAGCCTTTTGTGAAGAGCTCTGAATATGATGTCATGATTGGTGACTCTTAATTGTTACTAATCTGGTCTGTTCAATCCCTTACATAAACATGTGGTAAAAGAATGGTGAGTTTGACATCTGAAGACTAGATTCATATGTATCAGGACAATGACCATTCTGGATGATGCTAGATGCACAGTTATCATCTTAAGAAATGTCAAAATATACCGATACAGCCACAATGTTATATTCAATTGCAAGTACTTTCACAATCCAGATGCATAAATATGCAAGGAAACATGACTTGGCATTTATATCCCATTTTATGTCCAATTTCTACATTGAACTGACTTTTGCACTTGGGCGACATCATATAAAAAATGATCAAATTGTTGTGCAAAACTGCTATGTTGTAATATTGCCTGGAGAGTTTCTATGGTGCATAATGCAGGTGAAGTGATATTAAACATACGGCTAGAGTATTAGGATTCTTATCTAACTCTTTTAGGATTGCTATTATTATCTGCAGTAGTCAATTTCCATGAACATACACACATTAAGTTTTCAATGATTATTACTGTGGGCCTACGAGGTATAATGGTTTTGTTGCTTGTATAACTTGCAGGTGGAATTGCAAGGTCAGATAGCTTCACTGATTGGCTTTTGGGTTTAAAATTATCCCATGATTTTTTGTGGTTGTTAATGTGACAATCATTAAGTGATTGGTGATTATTGGGCATGATGCTAATGGCACTAAGGAGCATGAGAAACACTATCAAGGTACCAAAATTACCACTTCCATTAAGTTCATATAAAGACTTCGATCTTAATACAATCTCGGGAATTGATCTAGATTTGGTAAATTTTTCAGCTGTTCCTCTGAAGAGCTAGGAACCTTAACTACTATAGGAAAACCTTATCAGATTGTTTATTGTTATCAAACTTATGAAATGTAAAAACTGTAGAAAAGATCTTTTGTGTACCTTTTACTTAGCTCATAACTAACTAGTCCCTGGATATTTTGCAGGCCTACTTGCAACTATTTGTCACCCTAGCAGGCCTAAAAGCCTTGATTCCTATATGCTGGTGGCTGTTCTGCTGCAACCCAGGAATCTCCTGATACATTATGCCTGAAATATTGCAACTTCTAATGAAGAGACAGTTGTTGTAGTGTGGGTGCAAGTCTAGCAACTGTAAGAGGAACACAGTCTTTGGAGAGTTCTTACCCTGAAAAAAATCTAACAATTTTTCACCCATAGGATGCATCAAATTTGTAGTGATTTGTTGGGATGTCCAAATGTATCCAAAGGATCTTTGGTTGTTTCCTTGTGTATAGAAGAAGCATGGTTGAATGTTTGCATGTTAGAATGCATGTATAGGAAATACACTTGATAGACAAAACATTCAATGATTTAGTTGCGAAGTAATCACCAAAGTCTTCTTGTCTTGTTCCACAGTGAAGTCGCTTATTTAGTTGAGAAATAAAATTTTCAAAAATAGGAAGAAGCGTAACCAAGTGTTCAAGTTCTAAGTGACTACAATGTTATTGTGGTGAACTTATCCCAAAGAATTCAAAAGTTTTCTCCTTAAAGACCATTGATCTATGTCGTTTTTTCTTCTTCCAAAAATTAGCTTTGGCAAAGCATTTTAATAATGGATTGAAATTTTACAATTGAGAAAATACTTTTTGAATTTTGAATAAAAATATATAAAGGGAAGGCATAACGTGTTTGACGTGATTTTTCATGTTTGAATAAAAGCTCGTGATTTAATGTAATGTAATATTCTGTTTCTTAGCTCACCTTTATAGTGCTTAATACTGTAACTCAATGTTATGGTTTTTCAGCGTTTAATTATCCTTTTATTTTATTATTTATTTATCTTGTTCAATTTGGTTTTTTCTATTAATAAAATGTTTTTATTAAGTTTCTCAATCTCAAAAGTGTAAAATGTGGTCATTTCAAGGGTTAATGAAGTCTCTCAATTTTTGAAAATCCAATAATATAATTTTTTTTTCTCAGTTGAAATTGGCATGGTTACTTTTATTAATTTTATTATAAATTGATTATAAATTATATTATATGCAAATTAAGACTGTCAATATGTGTTTGTTAACGTGAATGGAAAGTGGTTACAATGTTGCTTTTTAAGGTTTATTTACCTTTTTATACTGTTATTTATTTATTTATTTATTTTGTTTAATTCAATATTACTGAAATGTTTAATTAACTCTCTTGATAAAATATGCAATTAAGCTTCCCAATTTTCAATCTGTAGCAATGTGACTATTTTAAGGTTAGATCGAGTCTTTCACCTTTTAAAGATGTAACAATGTAATGCTTTTATATGTTGAAATTGACAAAATAATTTTATAAATTTTAACCATATGCTTACTGTAAATCGTATAATATCCAAATTAAAATCGTCAACATGTATTTGTTAACGATTTTACTACTAATTGTATAGGAAATTATCACATTGTAGTATTTTTAAAAATTGAGATATTTGATTAAAAAATTTATTAATAAAAGACCAAATTAAATGAAAAAAAGGTAATTAAGGCATTTTTTAACGCTCCCTCGACTGTAAACTGTTTTCAAGATTTTTTTTTTCTTTATTTCTCGTAGCTGTAACATGAGTTAACTCACATGGCTTTTCCAAAAAGTAGGGGAAAAAAAAACCATGGAATTGATATCATTTTCTTTAAATAGTCCTTAAACCAATGAACTTATACATATAATTTAAAAAACATTAAAAATAATACTACATAATTCCTCAAGTATTGAAAATTCTTCAAATATATAAATTCAGAAAGTAAATTGATGGATATTCAATAATTTAGACACTTACATAATTTTATCAGTTTAAATATTATTCAACGAGAGATCAAGTGTTAATTCAAACACTGACTTTGTGGTTTATATATTCTTCTTTCTTCCCTTTATCAATATCACCATCTTCACTCATAGCTTGTGGTATGTGTCAAACATGTTTCGATCATACAATAATTACTTGCATGTGCAAAATTCTGTCACGTATCACTGTTATAAACAATAATTTCTTAAAACTAAAAAAATTGTTTATATAAAGAACTCTTTAATTTTAAGAAACTTATATGTAAAGACTCGTATTAAAATATTACTTTTATTAATAAAATACTCATCGCCAAATTAACTTCAATTAGAGATTCTTCAAGGGACTGAAGTGGATTGATACTTGCGTTTGTTTGATATCACAATTTTGAGCTTAAGAATATTAGCATAAAAATTGTAGAAATGTCTTCTTCTAGTAAATCATTAAAAATATGTAACCGATAAATTAAAAATTTGACTGTACATATAGCCACGTACATAAAAGAAAAATAATGCATGTACAAAAAAATATCTCACATAACCCTTACACTCCACAGTTGAGTAGTTGGGAATTTTTGGGTTGGATTTAAAACAATGGTTAAAAATCCCAACTACCCAATGTTTGAACTTGAGTGTTACATTAAATAATTTTTATGCGCATGCATCATTCTTCTGAATGAAAATAGAAACTTGCAAGTTACAACAGATGAATAATCCAACTAACTTTTACTTGCACAAAAATTTTCATTCTTACTTTCCTGGCTCATGTCAGATGGCAATAACTGCGTCCGAATACGTGCTGCAAGCTGACAAACTTTCTCATCATCTAAATTAACGCGTCGCCTTAGCAAACTCTAAAATCAAGGAATGATGTTATTGATTAGTACTCCATAACATCGTTATAATATCATATATCCATCTCGCATCAAACTTCGAAAGTAAATGAAATTTTACCTCAGAAGCCCATAAACAATCGCATGCTTTACGAGGAATTATGTGAATATGTGTCTGAAAAGCACGTTTTATAGCAAAATTAGCCACATTTCAAAACTTGCAAAGTTTCGAGACCCAAGTAAATGTATGATTCCATCAAAGTGCAAGTCACATTATAGAAGATCTAAAATCTTACATGATATATTACTTGGCCAGCAGCTGCCCCATTGTTGACCAACAGGTTGAATGAACCTGCAGGAATTCAAAACATCCTATGAAACTAACTGGCGTGAGATTATATAATATTATATAGAACCATCAAAGGAGTAGATGAACAACAGAGCTGATATGAAAACAACAACATGCAAGGCAATTATAATTTTCCCCAAATAAACAACAATAATAAAAGTTTGTATCCTTCATTGAAAATGGGTAAACTTCTAGAGATTCATAGCATTGTGAGGTATCCGTACAAAGGGTGAGTTTGTTTGAGTTTTTTTTTTTCAGAAAAAATAATTTTTAATAGAAAAAGCATTTATTATTATTTTTTAGATGTTTGTTTAAACTTTGTTAAAGAAGCAGAAGTCAAGAATAAGGTAGTGCAGAATCTGTTTTTAAAATCGCGGAGACATGTTTAATGAAAGAAAAAAGCTTTTTGTAATTATATCCAAACATAAGTAATTTCTGTTTTTGTAAGAATCACTTTTTTTAAAAGCATTTTATTTGTAAGCTTAAACAAACTCAATCAATATCTACCAGCAGGATTTTCAATTGAATTTTTTAAATCTATGCCATAAAAGAGAACAAAACATTGTAGAGTTCAGATAAATGTACAAGTATTGAAGTACATACTGCAGCCAGTAGCCTTCATGATTGCATTGCTAATGAAGGGAACTTTTGAAAACATTGCACCTACCACCTGTATCATCAACAATCAAGCTAGGTAAATAAGAGCTTTGCTACACTTTTGACAAAAATGAAATAAATCAATAAGGACCGACACCTTTCACTTAGTAACTAGAGAGAGATAACCTATCAAAACGTAACCAATAAGGTTTCAAGACAGTATGGTACAAATTCATATTTGTAACGAGGAACATTTTGGGTAAATAAACAGGAGCATTTTGTCTCTATTGCACTTCGCAGAAGGACTTTCCTCTTGGAGAAAGAATTTATTATCAACATAAAATTATAGAGTAAAGACAATAACGAAGTTACAAAATAATAAAGTAAATCTTCTTTGTACCTATTGAAAATTACTTACTGATGGAGGAGTAGCATCCAGTGAAGGAAAATGAGATTTTGGGATAATGAGGGAGTGCCTAGAAAACACAACGCAGAAGTGAGAAGTAGATAAACAAAAAACACCTTGCAATATAGTTGAAAAAAGTAAATGGAATTGAATGGTAAACTTTTAGGCAAAGATGATTACCAAATCAAACACTGACAAACTAAGAAATTATCCAACAATCATCATATTTAACCATGGCATTCAAATATTGTTTCAGAAGTCCTCTAAAAAACAAAAGTTTATATAACTTTTCTTCCAAATTGAATTGCATCGTTAAGAATATTTTGGTTCAGAAATATATCACCAGAAGAAGAAAAAGGCTGCATGGCAATTTTGTCATTAACTTGAAAAAAAAAAAAACCTTCCACTTTTTTACTTTCCTTCCCTTTTTTCTTCCTACGATCCCTGCCATGCAATTACCCATATTTTCTATTCTTCCTTTCCCCTCAGCCAAATACTCTATCCCTAATCTGTTCCTCAAACTTTTGTTCACAGATTCTATACTTGTATCACATACCCCTTTAACCTAATGCTTTAAATTTTTGTTTCTCTTCCTCTAATTCTTCATTCTCTCATTTTATCCTCTTAGAAACAACCCAAGAAGTAGCCATTGCAACCCCAGTGTTTTTTTGGTAGACTTGAGGTTGGAAACAGAGGGAATTGCAAACTAGATGTATCTATTAGTGCCTAACTTGATCTCATGTTACTACTCATTTGGTATAAAACAAGTAGATATTAATATTTGCATATTTACGGGGAGTCCATGTTAGAATCCCATAGCCATTACTACAGATAACGTCCTAAGAACATCTAGTCATGCATAAAGATATTTTATTCCAGTTTCATATAACGTGATTTGATGGATCATACTGTATACAGAAAGGGTTATCAATGAGATGAAGCCCTGCCCCACAGCATGGGATCATATAACGTGATTGAGTAAAGAATTATCCATTAGATGATATCGCCCTAGGGAGGCATCGTCATCGGAGGATATGGCCATCAATGAGATGAAAACTTCCAGGTTTGGTGTCACAACTGTAAATAGTGTAATATTAAAAAAACCTACAACTTTACCTTTTCTGAAATGGTTATATTTCATCATCAGCTTTACATATTATTTTACGCTTGCTAAATAAAGAAAATCATCTGTACAATTATTAAGTTATAAATTCCGAACTTCTTATACATGTCCATATTTTATTTGTTTTGTTTATATCATTCACCTTCATTTCACTAGATGTTTTTTACTCATTCCCTAAAAGGAACCACTAGTACCTTGTTGTTTCCTTTTCCAAATAACTTAACTTTGGTTATTATGATTCCCTCCGTGAGACTGAATGACTGACCTCTTTTTTTTTTTTTTTTTAATCAGATTACAAGATAGTTGAGTACAATGTTAGGAGGACTTGTAGTTCTCCCCATTAACTTTGGGTAGGTCTCCTGTTTTCTTAGGAATCTGACACTACATCTGTAGGAGATTACTTTTTGGAAATTACCCTGGGTTGTACTAGATCTTTTAGTACTACAAGCGCTATATTTTGTTGTTTCTTGTTTTTGTTCGTTGGTGGTTGTTGACATGTTGTGAGTGAGTATGTGTGTGTATTTTACCATGTGCTATCATTTTTGGGATGCTAATACAAGAGGGGAAACTATTGAAATTTTCAGCAAATCTAAAACACAATTTGTTTTGGGATATTATTTTGTTTAATGTATCATGGTGGATTGGCTTACCAGGCTAAGTAGTTTTCGTGTTAACTTAGATTGTGCGCCAGAATGACTTCAAAATTGCATTGTAACATAAAGGAAATGCAATGCAAAAGGATTGAAGACATCAAATATTGACTAATAGAAGCAATATTGATAGTCAATAGGATTGAAGACATCAAATATTGACTAATAGAAGCAATATTGATATTCAATGTCACAACTCGAATATAAAACTGAAAAGACATGCTTCTTATTTACTCAAGTTGTGATTTGTGTATATATATGCCCATAAAATAGTGAAATAACAAAAATACAATGCCTTATGATATACCTATATGGAATTGCACCTTGAGACATATGACACCTTACCCATGACTCAGCGGACTCGTATCCAGTATGCATAGGCACATGTCATCTTCATAAAGCTGTTGGTTTGATAAAATATAAAGAAAAGTCAGAGTTAAGAGAGAACATGTTTGAAGAGTATATTGATTATAAGAAAAGTGTAACAGCAACAAATGAGCACCTGGATTGAAAATATAAAAGTAAAGATGTTTGGAACAACTACCAAGAGAAAATTCACAATTTCAAATAGTTCCTGATGTCTAAGCATTAAAGCAGTAAAGCTAAGGTAGCCTTGTCCAATAATGCTACCACTATGCACAAGATCCAAGGAAGGGTTAAACCATTGTCCACGTCTGCAGTTTACAACCTTACCTTTCATTTGCAAGAGGTCAGTTCCAGAACTTGAACCTCGATTAGGTTTGCAAGAGGTTAACCTAGAGATTAAGTCCTAACCTCAAGTTCACATGGTGATGAGGCTCCTATTTGTCTAAGCTCAAAGCATCAAAACCAACAATGGAAAACTCTAGTCGATTGGGTGAAGTGTTCACAAAACTTTTGCTATAATAAATATTTGTATTTCTATTGTTTATAGATTTAAACTAAAATATTCCATAATACTTTTGAATAGTGGTAAAATTTCCAGCAAGGTTTCAATTATTCCAATTCAATAACACTCTCCCCTCCCTATCTCTCTGTCTCTGATTATCACAGGTACAGTATCAAACTCCAATCAACAAAATACGAAAGATAACATAACTCCTACTAGATAAACACAAAATGTTCCATCTTTCCAATTTATAAACACAATATTTCACTCCATCAATTAAGGCATTTATGATTTCAAGGCTTAGCTATTACTTTCCATTCTTTTAAAGCAACACAGACCTTATCAAACTCTATTTATCCATGTTTTGACAACAAAATGAGCCAGTAAACACAATGAGTGCTGTTCATGCATGTTTAACCAATAAAGAGTGATTCACCGAGACAATTGGCTTAGCAGCTTTAGAAAATGCAGAATCATTTACAAAATCACCACACTAACGAAGTTGGAAAACTCATTTTGCATGAACCATTCAACCCGAGGGTTTATTCCCACACACTAATCGTTGACCGCAGTTTCCAAAACTAAAAACAGCGCGTACCTTCAAAGCTGGTGATTGGCCACGAATAATCTTGCAGAAAACGCAGTCGTTTAGCGGAGTGCGGTTTTCGGTGTCGGAATCAGCGGCGCAAACGGAAGGCGAAAGAAGTGGAGCGGGAGGATCCGGAGGTAACCGGGTCGGGTTAAGATGGCCGCAGAAAACCGCAAGCCGTCTTGCCTGGACGGACATCGTATGGTGGCTTTGTAAATGAAAAAAAAAAGGCTAAGCGTGTTCTATGAGTGGTGTTTGAAATTGGAGAGAGGAAAATGAAAAGAAAGGAACATAATAGGGTTTGAGTTTTGAAATTTTGTTTGAGTTGGTGTGGCTTATCCACACGCGGGGACGATAGATGGGTTGTGGTGCCTCAATGCTCACTGGTCAAACCATTCTCGCTGCTCCTATCTCCAATGTCAATGTGCTTTCTTATATTTCTTCACAAAAAAAAAAAAAAAACTATTATTAATTTTTTAGTATTTTTTCTCATATAGTATCTTAAAAGAAAAGTATATGTGAATAATAACGAAAAAAATTGTGTAATATAGATTAGTGAATATAAACGTCCAAGGTTTTTATCCCTAAAGCTGATTAATCTAAACAGAATTTTTTAATCTTCCTCCTAATTTTGATAGGTCTGTTTTATTTATTTTTTTATTTTTCAAAACAATACAATGATTTTGATACGTACCTAAATTATATAATAATATTCTAATATTTTATTTATTTCCTTTTGTTGATAGACCTACTTTATTTATTTTTTCATTTTTCCTAAAAAAATAATATAAGGTATCAAAATTATATTTAAATTATATAACAATATTTTAATATTTTACTTATTTTTTCTAGAATTAGTATTTAAATATAAAATATTATATTTTTTGTTTATGAGAATCTTAATTATTTCTCACCTAAAAGTAAGGATATATACATTTGAACCTCCATTGTCCATTTCATGATTAGGTAATCATTTTTATACTAACAACATCATCTTTGACTCCAGACTAGTCAACATTCATTCTTATACTTTATGTCACTTGCTATTATATTCACTTCTATTTCTATGATATTTTCTTCACACTGAAAATCTGACATAATGTGTTTCTGTTGGAGTAACATATTTTGCTTCACAAAATATAACACAGGACAACGTAGAAATAACATTTCCTCAAAGTTATCTTCTCATTTGGATAATGTCATGGTTTCACACTTTCAAATTATCACCAAGCTCTGGAGAGATTGGACGATCAAAGATACCTTTTTTTTTTCTTTTTAAAAATAAAATCTTATTATTTCTTAAGAAAACATTTAATTTGAACAATTTGTTTCTTTCTCTCTCTTATCATTAATGGTTAATTTGGAAAAGGTCCTAATTTTTTTTTTCTTTTGCTTTTCTAAATATTATTTATATCTTGTTGGTGTGAATGTGAGCGCTTATGGTATCGGCAGAGAGGGGAACATTTCTTTTTTTGCCCTATAGTTTCTATATCCACCCTGATGGAATGGTGAAAAGACCAAAATGTCTTTAATGATATATATTCTTTTACCTTGTATGTTTATTTTCTTTTCCACACCTTCATCCTCGTTGTTGTAGATGTTCAACACTGTCACCATGCTACTCTTTCTTTTGCTTGTGGTGTTTCAAACCTACTCTTGGAATCCATTTTCGTTGGCCACCTATTGTCCTGCAACGTCAATGTTATTAGGTCCATTTATGAAAACCCCAAAACTGATGTTTAATTTCATGCAGGATTGGCTGTTTTGGGAAGTTTATGAATTGTATATTTCAAAATTTATTTTGTACAAAACTGAATACATTATGTATTGTTAGATCTTAAAAAGATATTTCTCCATTTCAAATTGCATACTGAACTGTACAATTTAAAATATAAATTTTAAAAATTTAATATATTTTACATTGTAAAATTTAGAATGCGATTTTAGATCTAAAAGTATTTTTCAGACTATACAATTCAAGATATATTTAATTTTTTAAAAATACATCTTGAATTGTACAATCTAAAATGTATTTTATAAGAAATGTTTATGTAATTTGAAAGTCATTTTTATATCTGAAATTATATTGTGAATTGAACAATCTGAAATATATTCAATTCTTAAAAAATACATCCTACATTATGCAATCCATAATGTTATTTAAAAATATGTTTTAAATTTTTCTTGTGGGATTTTTGAAATAATTTATTTGTACAATATATGAATTATTTTAATATGCAGAGTTATGGTTAGAACCTGTGCCTTTCAAGGTGCATAGAGATATCAAATCAATCTACATGTTGTTTATGTTACTAATGTTAATGAGATGGATGAGATATCAGATCAATCCACATGTTGTTTATGTTATTAATGTTAATGAGATGGATGAGATATCAGATCAATCCACATGTTGTTTATGCTATTAATGTTAATGAGATGGATGTGTAACGTCTTAGAATTTTTACAACATTTATAAATTTATAAAAATGTATATCATATATCTTCTGATGCACTAAACTACATGGTTTATACAGATCAAGTTGAAAGAGGGTCGGGAATAGAATATCTCATAAAGCTATCTTGGATGAAAAGAAGATGTGTCTATAGTGAATACATTCGACGAAATAAAAAGTTTCATTTGATAGATGTTTTGAAGTCATTAGACGACGCATAAGTCTAAAGAAGGAGTTGAAATGCAAAAGAAAACAAAATGAAAAGACTTGAAATGTAAAAGATGAAGAAACCATCCACTAGGAAAATATAGACGAACAATCACTTGATAAATTTGTACTTTGTACTCTTCATACGCTATAGACAAAACAAATAGAACAAATAGACATATTATGACTAATGCTTGTGCAATGCTTAGAAAGTAAGTCTCTCCATTTTCCAATGAATTATTGGAAATTGACTATAAAAATGGAAAATCTAGAGGATAAGATTTTCTTTCCAAGAAAGCTAGATACATCTAGATAAATATCATTACAGAAACATTGTTATAGATAACCACGAATATGTGGACCCCATTTTATATCATGGGTTGAAGATATTTCACATCTTATTATTTATCTCTTTGTAACTAAAATCAAACTAGATTCGAAAGAATCCATCAAATTACAACTAGATGGTTACATAGTAATAACTCATGACTTCTCTACTCTCTAAAGGAAGTCTGAGCACTCATTACATAGAATCCATCAAATTACAACTAGATGGTTACATAGTAATAACTCATGACTTCTCTACTCTCTAAAGGAAGTCTGAGCACTCATTACATATATGAAAACGTGACGGGAGAAAATATACGAAACACTTATAGAGAATAATGATGGAGGAAGCATTGCTTCAAAACTTCCAAGATAGGGAAAGGATATATGCTCATGTATTACATTTTATTTTGTATTTTTCATGAGGTACCCCTAAGCCTCACAACTCTGCAAGTTCTCTTTTAATGTTTTAATGAAAAGTTTATTTAGAGATTCTGAAGCTTTACTTCAGAAAATAAATGATAATCTTTACTGATGATTATTTTATTCCCTTGTGTCATGATCATAAATGTTTCCATTTTGACATCAGGTTAATGAAGGATTGAATTCCTTGGGGATTGAGATGAGTGGAAGTGTTGATGATGATTTATATGTGCACATGTTCGTCTATCTTGACTAGTCTTAAGTCGATGTCATCTTTATTTATTATCAGTATTATTCTCAATATTTCTCTATAGTAGTAATAATGAATATTGTGTTTTACAAATAATTTTATTAGTGATTATCATTTCCCAAGTAACATTCCTGATTAAGATATCAGATGAGTTATGGGATGAAAAACATTAATAAGATTTAAAATGTTGTGCTGTAAATTTGAAAGTTTGATTTTTCATTCAAAATTGTTTTCATGAAAAATAATGAATGCAATATTGTGGTTTTATGTGCGTATATCTCACTTTTCCCTTGTTTTTAAACTATGATTCGTGAATCACACATGAACGTAAGATGAAGTTTTCACTAATCCTTTAACGGGATGATGACTCAACCTCGTCTTTTGGAGACATAGGAAGGATTCATGCTAATGGATGGCGTCCCAACCTAGCCTCCAAAAGGATCTAGCAAAGCTAGAGGAGTATAAGACTCTGGTTGCGGGTTCTACTTTGATAGAACTCCATCAAAGGAACTAAAGGGAAGAAGATGTGGGGAACGGACTGTCAAACCCTAGTCTTCTTTCTTCTGGAAAGGAAAAGCCGCAAATAAAGGTCTCGATCGAGGAGATGAAGAAATAACACAAGATAAAACAACAAGGAGTAAGATAGACTAAATATTATGTAGAAGTTTTCTTTATATCAAGAGTTTATTCATCTTAGTTTTGTAACTCTGATGTAAACAGATAATACAAAGAAGTTGTAAGTATAATGTAAAATATTCCAGAATGATATAAATAAATTGAGTTAGATGAATCTTATTATTGGTTAAACTTGCGTATTATTTCATTAATCTAGTTTGTCCTATCTTCCAATATTATTTCATTCATTAAACTCTTAGATTGATATATTTCTAGTTCTTGATTGATTAACTTATTTGGTTTGTTCTAATATCATTTGTCTAATAATCTTGGATTGATTATTCCTTAAATTTTTGTTTATGTGATGACATAACATCTCGTCCCATAATTATTGTATAAGTTCTTCCATCTAACCAATATCTGAAGTTGAAGTAGTATCTCTTTATTCTATATGATAATATCTAGTCCAATACTATACATATTAGTCTAATTGTTTATTAGCTCCTTCATTATTGTTGTGAACCACTTATTTGTTCAATTTTTGTTGAATATTGTGTACCTTATTTTTTCCTTCACCAAATACCATGCTTGATCTGTTAAACATCGTCTAATGGATATTTTGAGCATACATCATACTTCTCATACCTTGTCATTGTGTTATCTATAACATCCCTGATTTTAAATAAATATAATAATTATTTTATCTTTACCTTAAAATAAGAATTAGAAAACCTTAAATTTTAATTCATGTTATTAAATCGAGATTAAAGTAGTTAAAATCGAGATTTTGAGTAAGATGGTAAAGAGTTCATAAGATCGTAAATCGTGAAATCGTAACACGAATCGTAGATCTTACTCTTTTTAAAATATATAAATATATATATATATATATATAATAATATTTTTGTCAAAAAATAAATAAAAGAAATTAAAAAAAATATCCGAAGAATGATTCAATCTTGATACAAAATTGTTTAAGTCCATATAGTCTCATTTTTTTCATTTTACTTAATAAAACTGTCAAGAATCTCATAAACACAAACTATCAGTTTTGTGAGTGGGAGAGTGAAGTGGTGTCCTGCAAACAAGAAGATACATGTCTGTGACTAAGGTTTTAGAATTTTGTAAGATGGAGACATACCAAACTCTTCATTTGCCTTAATTAAATTAATTTATTTTATTTGAATTTGAAATAAACCCAATCAGGAAGGAGGGGTGAGTATGCAGGCAAAGTAAAAAGCTCTTCAATTGAATGGAGAGGAGTAAATGTGCAGTGAGACTCTTCATTTTTTTAATTTTATTTTAATTACATTAATTTTAATTGGGTGAATTGGGTGGGATGACACATGTAACAAAGTCAGAATTTAATTACATTAATTTTGAATAAAATTACGTTTGGACATTGATGAGAACCAAGAGCTGAAGTTTAACCAACCTCAAGCACCTGCACAAATAAATAATTCAAAGGATGCTTTGCAAATTCCAAGTGGACCAATCACCAGGTCAAGGGCCCAAAAACTGAAAGAGGCATTGATTGGGCTGATTCAAGACATTTTCACTGTGCAAACAAAGTCTAAGATTGAATTGAAGCTTCTTAATTTGATATGGACTGATGAAGGAATTAAATGAAGGAGATTTGGGCTAAAAGCAAATCATTTGAAGAGAAGGGCCATAGAAAATGCATCACCAGATTTAATTTAAGTGTAAATGGGCTATTTTAGGCTTAGGTTAGAATATGAAGAGTCACCCATTATTTTGTGGACGAATTTTAAATTTTTTATTTTGATGTATGTTGATTAATTTTCTATAGGGCTTAGAGTAGGCATGCTTAGTAAATTGAGTTTTTCGTTTTCCCATTTGATGTAATTAATTAGTCATCTATAAGTATGCCAAAAAGTTGCTGCATTAAATTTGGAGGCTTCTAGGCTATTGAAGAGTTAGGTTAGTTTTTTAGAAGCTGAAAGGTCTACTTTAAGTAAGAAAACACATGTAAACAACAACTTTGAATTTGAGAAAATTTCAGAAGTGAGGGTTTCTCTCTTGAGTTCTTCATTGGACTTGCAACTTATCAAGGGCTGATCATCCTTGTGGTGTTTTTCATACTTTAGGGTCTTTGTTGCGTTTCTTCTCCGCAAGACCAAAGGTTCTGAGTAGATCATCCTAAATCTGAATACTTAGGGATCTTGGGGGCATACTACTCTTTGTTGTGGGTTCTGAGGATTATTCCTAATCGGGTTCACATCAGACATTAACTCGGAAGGTGAAAGTCTGATACAGAAAAAAATCGAGATCACACGATTTTTGTGAATTTGTTCGACGATCCATACGATCTTGCTATTTAATGATCTTAAGTGGAATTTGTATCGTACTAAGCATGTAAAATCGTAAAATCTTACGATTTTACGAGTAAACTATCGATTTTAACTACTATGCTTATTTTATTCTATTTTGTAATAATCTAGATATAATATTTTTTTATGTATAAATACATATAAAGTAAAAATATATATTATTGATGAATTTGGATAAAAGAAAGTTACATGTATTCTATGTTATTATTTGTTGATTGTATATGTTTGAATGTAGTGTACAATTTATGAATTGAGATACATATGACGTAAATTGATAGTTATTATGTTACCTATTTTTGGGAAGTCACAGTTTTGATGCACTGCTAGATAAAAATAATTATGATTGTATCAATGTTTTGATGAAATATACTCAACTACCTAATCACTTCCCAAATAACTATTGATGTTTAGGTTCAATCATCAAAAGTGGTATATGAATCCATATGTTTGATACTTCTTGTGGTTTTAGGTCAAGTCGTCTTATTATTTGTGGTTGTGATTATAGGCCCTCATTGTTTGGAAGGTTTATTAAGATTAATATTTAAGGCTTAGAAAGACCTCACTCCTTTTATATTTTACTCCTTTTATGTTTTTGTTTTTCATATGTACATGTTGTAAGAGTAGAAGAAGAATCAGCTCAATAAGAATTGTTAAGAAAGAATCTTTGAAAGATTTTCTAAATTATAGTAAAATACAATATATATATATATATATATATATATACACATTATGATTTAGAACTCTTATTGTACAAAACTTATATTATGAATATTTACAAAGGATGTAAAATGTAGACATGCATTTATATATATGAAATGATATTATAAGTTATATTCTCTTTAAGAAAAATTTATTTTAAACAAAATTTACCTATAAATTCTAATTAAATAACAAATATTTATATAATAGTTGAATTATTACATTATTTTCCTTGATTTTGTTGTTGTCGAGGTTATGCTAATGTTTTATGAGTTCAGTAGATGAAGTTCCTTTATTTTTCTATATTTTCACTGTGATTTACTTTATTTATTAGATTCATGATATTTCTTTACTAGTAGAATTATGAAAAATGATATAATACTTACAAAAATATATATATTAAGAAAAGGACGTCATGATTATCACATCTAAGAAGGAATTTTTGTCATCACTATTCTCTTATTAGCACTTTCAAGTAATTATAATATTTATTTTTTATTTTTTATTTTATAAATTAGATAAATGTTAAATACCATTTCAATTATAAATTTTATCATTTAGTTGTCATACTAGTATATTAATTAATAAATTTTGGCGTTTACTATTTTGTTGACAAAATATTTTTGTTTAACTTATTTGGAAAAATCTTTCAAAAAATAATATCGAATCATTTTTCACAACTTTAGGAGACATATAAAATTGGTGGTAATATTAACTTATGTTATATAAACAAACTTTCTATACCAGTTAAGACAGGACATAAAAGGTTAGTCATCTACTCTTTAATCAATGTGAAGTATAAAAAATAATTCATTTTAAAAAGTTCTTTTTCTAATAATAACTCTAGATAGTTTACATTCAATAATTAAAAAATTTCAAATGCAGAGTCAAATAATTCATTTTTTTTTACTAAAGAAAAGTTAAACAATATGGTGTAAATTACAAATATAATTTTCTTTAGGAAATTACAAATATAATGACTATGAGAATGTATGTAAATTTGGTTGCACTAAAGCCAGTTCCCCGTGAGCCACTTCTTTCATCCAATAATGGATTTTCAAATGCATAAATTAATGTATCATACATCTTGGTGGCTAAATTAAAAAGTTGATGGTGTAAAATCAGATGCAAAATATTGGTGCATCTTTTATACACGGAGGCGTTTAAAAAATAGCTTTTACGAAAATAATGAATTATTTTTGTAGTAAAATAAGTTAATAAAATTAGGAGATTTGTGGGAAACATAACATATTTATCAGTAATTAATATTTGTAAAAAAGAATATTAATTTATTGTATTATCTAAAGAATCATAGTAGAATCGAACAAATGATATTTAAGCAGAATATAAGTGAAAATGCTTTTGAAAAAAGGTACTTTCTCGAAAAATGATTTTGGAGAAACATTTTAAAATGAAAATTAATTAGAGGTTTCTTCATGAAAATTAATATTATTTCGTATTTCAGTTTTTGTTTCAAATACAAGTCATTACACACATTCATAGAAAAATTCATAAAAAATAAACAAGATATTTTATTACGATTAGAAATCAAGAACATTAGAAATCAGAAATCATGAAAATTTAGTGTGTTAGATGTACATAGAAATTTTATTGTAATTGGTTTTCATATATATTATGTTGATTTAATTTTTCTATGTTTTAGTTTAGGTTATGTAAAATGTGTTGCTTGTAATTGGTTTTGATATATTTAATTGGTTTGGGTATATTTTGATTGACAGAAATGTTGTAAGTTGGAAAAATATTAAAACTAGCAAAACTTAAAAAAAAATATGTCACATGTTACATTAGTTAAGATATTAATCGATGTAAAAAGTCATATAGTACATTGATTAAGACATATAACCAATGTAATATATGTCACAGATAATATTCAAAATTATTTAAAAAAGGAATATTACATCGATTATGGCACTACTTGTAGTATGTCCCATATTACATATTTCTTAATGAAACCGGTCTAATATGTCTCCACAAAAAAAAAATTTGATGTATTGGAATGAGATATTACATTAGTTTCACTAAGAACCGATGTAATATGTTACCCCACATGTCAAACTTTAACTACATTAGATGGGATATGACATTGGTTGCGAGTCACAACCGATATAATAGATCTTAATTTTTTTAATTTTTTTGTCTATTAAAGATACTCTGTTACGTTGATTGTTTTTTTATAACGTATATAATATTTGGATATACTACGGTTAGTTGAAGAACCGATGTAAATAGTTATCTACATCAACATTAATTGCAGGATTAATATAAAAAGTATTTTAGAATTGATGTAAAACTCATTCTTCTACTAATGAATATTAATAGATTAGATAAATATTAAATCCTATTTCAATTATAAATGTTATTATTTAGTTGTCATTATTAAATATTATTTAGTAAATTTTGGTGTTTACTATTTTTTTTACTTGAATATTAAAATTTGATTTTGTTTTTAAAATATAATTGTTATAACTGGTTCAAATTGATTTTAATTACCTGTTGGAAAACACATACAATGGAAACAAATTCTGTAAAAGGTATGACATCTACATTAGTAAAAACTTGAGGAACATCGATTTCTTTATAAATATGTCTTTTCAAGTTTTAATTTCTTTAGAAAAAAATTATGAATATAATATTCAATCATTTTGTGCAATTTTAAAAGACATATAAAATTGATTGTAATATTAACATATGTAATATAAAAAATTAATTTTAAAAGAGTTATTTTTCTAATGATAAATCTGGATAGTTTACATTCAACCATTTTAGGAAGTCAAATAATTAATTTTTGTTTTTCTTACTAAAAAAGTTAAACAATATAGTGTAAATTACAAATATATATTTTTTAGAAGATTACAAATATAATGACTTTGTGAATGCATGTAAATTTGATTGCACTAAAGCCAGTTCCCCGTGAACCATTTCTTTCATCCAACAATGGATCGACAAAGGCATAAATTAAAGTATCATACATCTTGGTATCTAAATGAAAAAGTTGATGGTGTAAAATCAGATGCAAATATTGGTGGCTAAAAGCCAACTTTTATATGCGGAGGAGTTTAAACAATAGCTTTTAAAAAAATATTAATGATGTTTATAGTAAATTAAGTTAATAAAATTAGAAATTTGTGCCAAACATAGGATATTTATCAGTAATTAATTTTTGATAATTTATTGTATTTTTCTAAAGAATCATAGTAGAAATGAACGAATGATATTTAATCAGAATAAAAGAAAAAATGCTTTTGAAAAAAGTACTTTCTCGAAAAATGTATTTTAAGAAATGTGACGTTGTTGAGAATGTTCCTTTTTGCATTTTCCTTGTTTGGGTAAACCATTTTCTTAAAATAGCCTCCTCTTGTGTTGAACTTTGAAGGTCGCTTTTAGATTTATTCACGCGTAATCCTCATTTACTCTTCTAGAGCTGTCACGTTGGGTCCACCCTGGCAAACAAACCCGTTTACCACCCAATAAAAATCCGCCACGTCAGCACACAAAGGGAAGACAGAAGCGCACCCTATAAAAGCCTCCCGAAACCAGAAACCAGAGCCAAAGTCACCGGAGGGGCACCGTGGCGGGTGGGTTCTCTCGCGGTGCCCGGTCAGCCATGTACGGCGGCGACAGCGACAGCAGCAGCGACGGCGGAGAGCGCGGGTGGCGCCGGGAGACGCTGGACTTCCGGAACCTGAAGGTGGTGTCGGCGGTGGGACGCGGCGCGAAGGGCGTGGTGTTCCTGGCGCGGACGGTGGGAGAGGGGGGCGGGGAGTGGTTGGCGCTGAAGGTGGTGTCCAAGGAGTTGCTGAGGAAGAAGAACAGGAACGAGGGAAGGTGCAAGAGAGTCTCGTTCGAGAGACACATACTACGTCGTTTGGATCACCCGCTATTGCCTAGGTTCCGCGGCGCTTTCGAAACCGAACAACTCACTGGCTTCGCAATCGATTATTGCCACGGCGGAAACCTCCATTCTCTCCGGAAAAAGCAATCGGAGAAGACCTTCTCCGAAGAAACCGTAAGGTACAAGCCACCTCTTTTCCCATTTTTACTTTTCATCTTCACACGTTCAACAAAATCCAATTATTTTAATCATTTCTCGTTTTAACAATTTCTAATTTTTTCAAGAGGAGATTGTAAGAAAATAAAATCTGGGTTGCAGACATAATTGTATTTTAATCGAAATTGTTGGGCTAAATAATGAATGCAATTAATTATAACGGTATATAAAATATAAACAGTGTTACATATCATATAAAAATCATGAAATGTTTTTATAAGGATTATATTATCTTAATTATGATTATAACACATGTGCTTGTGTAAAAGGTTTTATGCAGTAGAATTGGTTCTAGTATTGGAATATTTGCACAAGTTTGGAGTAGTGTATAGGGATTTAAAGCCAGAGAACATCTTGATCCAAGAATCAGGTCACTTAATGTTAGTGGATTTCGACCTCTCCAAGAAGTTAAATCTTAGGTCAACTGAGTCGAGTTGCAACTCATCACCGGGTTCTGAATCGTCGCCGGAGAAGGATCGGAGAAAGCGACGATTATCACGATTCAACTGTTACTGTCATTCAGGGATATCCTTGTACGACTCAGATATATCCAGCCAACTGAACACCTTCCCATCTCCTCGTAGCATGTCAGACTCAGTGCAGAAGTCCAACTCCTTCGTGGGAACGGAAGATTACGTGGCGCCGGAGGTCATCTCCGGAGAAGGACACGACTTCGCCGTCGATTGGTGGTCGTTGGGCATTGTTTTATACGAGATGGTTTACGGAACGACGCCGTTCAAGGGTGCCAACAGGAAAGAAACGTTTCATCGTATCATAACCAAGGACCCTGATTTATCAGGTGCAACAACGCCTTTGAGGGACCTGATTCGAAGCTTGCTTCACAAGGATCCTAACCGTAGGATCCAGGTGAATGAGATCAAGAACCATCGATTCTTCAAAGGCGTCAAGTGGGACACTGTCTTGGAAATTTCACGCCCTCCGTATATTCCTCAAAATGACCTGAAGGATTCAGTAGGGTTTTCACAAAGGGAGGTAGAATCATTTGTTCATGGAATATTTTTTCCTAAGATTAAGGATAGAGAGGAGCCAAAAAACAATGAAAACCAAACCCCAAAGGAGGACCCTGATATAAAAGAGGAAACTAATAAAAATGTGTGGGTTGACAAGTTAAATCAAGATTCTGCTAAGGATGAAAATTTTTTAATTTTTTGATTTCATGTTTTTCTTCAGCTGATTTTGTTCATCCTGATGTATATCTTGTGTCCAGTATTTCTATGTAAAACCTATGTAAACTTTGTTCTTTCTTCTATTCAAAACAAGATTATATAGTTAAACTATAGTTGGAAAAATACTCTCTTAATGAATCAGCAAATAGATTCAGAGCTATATTCTGCTCAATATTCAACACTCCCACACCATGGAAGAAGAGTAACTTTATCCCAATAATTTTGATTTAGTGTTCAATGATGGTTACATTACAACTATATTTAATTTATGAATAAAAATTATATTTTTTATTGAATATAAAAGCAACTACTAGACATAAGGAAACATTTGACCATAACCCCCTAAAAATCTTCCCAACCTCTATTCTTGAGTCCTAAAATCCAACATGCAACTCATCTTAATATAAACAAAGAACGCATACCTTAAGGCTAAAGATTGTAAACACCCCTTTTTATCTCCTTTCAAAACACCTACATTACTTCCAGAATTAAATGTTTTATCTGTTTAATTTTATGGAAATTTACACAGTCCTATATTAAATGAATTCCTTTATCTATTTCCTCTCCTTAACTATCTGTTATCTCTTTTTATAATTATCTCTCACTTTAATATAAGTTTTTAATGATTAAATATAACTTGTGCTTTGATCAAATCTAATTTATTAAACATTTTAATTATGTACCAATACATACCTATTTTATTCAGTATAGGGATTAAAATACTAATTATAATAAAGAAAGAGGTATTTTAAAATACTTAATTTTATCTTTTTTTTTCTCTCTCCTTTCATTTGTATATGTTAGTTTTGGATGGAAGGACTTGTAGCATAACCAAATTATCAAATCACTTGAGAAACTGACAACAATGTCAACAAAATAAAATATATTTTAAAATTATTTATAAACCATTTAACACAAATTGTGTACGACAAAATTTTCTTATATAAATTAATATGACTTATAAGAATCATAAAATTCGGAAAATTATAATTCATACAAACGACTTAAGTTTACTTCAAGTGTTTTTATTAAAATTAACAAGTTAACCATTCACTTCTTTAACTCACTTATAATTATGTTCGATCAACATAAAAAATATTTTAATTTTTTTTTCTAGATTTAAAATTATAATTTCATAACAATTAATATATTTTGGCCTAGAAAATATAAATTTTATTTATGTTTTTATATATTATTTTTATATTTATTAACCGCTTTATCAAATAACTCTATTAGACATTATAATCTAATAAGTTCATTTATCAATTTCTCAAGAATTTATCAAACAACTTTTCAGTTGTTTTTAAATTAGAACATAAAATTTATTAAAATTTTCTTATTAAGTCAAATGTTTCAAAAAATTAACAAATTATTTCAACTTTCAATTTAAGAATACATATTTTTAACTCACAGATGAGTTAAACAAGAAAAAACTTATAAAAATCTCTTAAAATGACAAAACTTGTAAGATAAAAAACTTACTTTTGATGAAAGCTAAAAAAAATTGATGACTTTTTAAGTAAATTAAAACTACATTAAAATTAATTTCAAATGTTTTTAACATTCGATAAGTCAATGCCAGAAGACATCATACTATACAAACATAATAAGACAAAACATACATTAGACGCAAGTCACCTTCTTCCATCTTAATGTTTTTAGATTTTGACTTTAAAGGAAAATTCAATTTAAAATAGTTTATGATTTCCAAAATTAATAAAGTTTATATAGGTAGAAAGCTTAAGAAGCCTAGTTTTATTAGACGTGATAACACTTTTAAAATTGTTTACCAATTAAAATATACAATTCCAAAAAATTAAGTGACTTTATCCAAACTTTTGAGAACTCAAGTATCAATTTCTAAAAATCATATCTCTATTTCAATACAATTTCAAGTGATTTAAAAGTCTAATTAGATACTATTAATTTTCAATAAAATTAATTTTAAATAATTTAAATGAATAAAACATGAAAAAGAGCTACCCAAATGAAACAAAGGTTGATTTAATATATACTTTTTTAAGCTTATAGACTATAAAAATTTATTTAAAATATCAAATAAAATCCAAAAATGCTGGATTATATACTTTTTTACAGCTAGTTGAATCTAGTTTAGAATTTGTTATTATATTTTGAAATTCTTTTCAATAAGTTTGAATTTTTTAGCACTAGAATACTAACTTATAAGATTCATATTTTCTTTATTTTAAAATATTTTGTAATGATTCCAGAGTATATTTTTAATAGTTTTGAATCAGTTTCTAACAAAAACTGGTTTCAAATTATTTAGATAAGTAAAATTTATGTTTATTCAGAATTTGAGTATGCTAATTTTTGGGTTTATGTTGCTAATTCTTGCTAAATTCAATCCAGAAAATTAGGTAAGAAGTTTGAAAGAGTGTACCTTAGTCCAGGGCAATTTCTAAAAGAAGATTTGCAAATATAGTATTTAAAATAGCCACAAACACCAAGAAATCCGAAGATTAACATATGTTAAGCATTTATAAAAGATAAAAAGATCAATCTTCATTTCCCCTCATCTAATCTTATGAGTATAGATGAGACATGAAAAAAGTGTAAATGGCGTGGAAGGAAAGGCTTTTTAGGAAGAACTAATTTTCTAAGAAGAATAAAACTGAAGAGTGTTTGTAAGAAATAAGTAAGAACTTCTAGAAAAATGCCTAAATTTTTTTACTATTTTTTAGAATTCTAAAATATGTTTTACTTTGACATTTTACCTTATTATATTTTCAATGCTAAAAAAGAATTAATTTAGGATAAGTTAATTTTAATAAATTATCATGTATAAGTTAATTTTAATTCAGGATAATAAGTATTCATTCAGAAAATTATTCGAAGAGAAGGAGAGTAAATTCCGTTTTCTTGTTTTAAGGAATGGTAATGCTGGACTTTTCTTCCAGCTATTTTGAATAGTACTTTCCCATGAGCTTAAAAATGAAATAAGTTATACTTTCGTTACACAATTTTGTTGTCGAATTTTCATTTTTCATGTTAAACTTCTTGTATCACAGTAATAAGTTTTAAGTTAAACAATTTTTAGAATTCTAAAAAAATGCAGAATTTTTTAGGCATTTTTCTTATTGTTGGCTTTGACATTTGACCCAAAATATTTATCTTTGAGACTCAAATTGATAACAAGATTAGTAAAGAAAAATAAATATAAAAAATTACTTTTATTAAAACTTATAACCGTTTACTAATCTTATAAGTTAGAACTAAGTTCCCATATTTTAAAAAATTAAAATACTAAAATCATCAATTTAAAAATACAAAGAGAAATTTAAAGGAAGCTAAACTAGAAGAAGAAAGAAAATTAATAAAAACGATACGTTGAAAAACACAGATCATACCCAATATTTAAATAGCAATTTTAACGTGGAAGAAAGATAAGCGGATTCAATCGCAATTTAATTTATTTAACCTTTAGTGTTTCTATATTTAACCTTTATTTTAATCATTCAAAACAATTAACATCTTTACATTTCATACTTCCACAATTTTAATCATTCAAAAATACTTTTCCTTCCTTTAAATATCAAATATGTGATATATTTTATATTTGAGCCACTTCCATAAATTTACTCAAGGTTACTTAGGGTCAATTCAAGATTATTCTTCATTATTCCTAGCTCGAAAAGAAGTTTCCAAACTAAAATTTCTTAAAATTACAATTAGTATACAAAAATTTTTGCCAACACCAAATCATCAAGGTGCTAACTCATTTGAAACATCATTCAAAATAAGTCCAGAGAACGATGCATCCAACTAATGCAGCTTCATAAAATGCAAAATGCGTTTCATAAAAGAAGCAAAGGAATATAGCATAAAATGACTACTAATATGAAGGAGTCAAACAAGCTATAACTCAACTAGTCAAATACTAAAAAGCTCTGGATCCATAACAAAGATAACACAACACAATAATAAATTTTAAAAAGTCCACACGTTATAGGATAAAAGCAAAATTATTTGATTTAGCAACAGCAATCACTCATCTTCTTGGCTGCGCAACCTGGCCAGTTTGTTGGTAACAACAACATCCAACTGTGCAGCACGTTCCACAATCTCCTTTCTCTTCCTGGTCGACACATTGTGTGCTATCTCAGCACAGTATGTCCTGATGTTTCATCAACCATAATAACTAAGTCAGAAACATAATGTACCAACAAAAGGGTAATTGAAATTTTTACATGAAAACTACAACCAGTTACTACCTGTTGTGCATCATCAGAAGTTCAAGATCCTTGACATTGTGGACAACAAACTTCTTGAATCCATTAGGCAGATAGTGACGGGTCTTCTTGTCTGATCCATAACCAATGTTTGGCATCAAAACACATCCTTTGAACTTTCTCCTCACACGTGAATCAATACCCTTTGGTCTGCGCCAGCTGGGCTGCATACAAAAATAGCATATATGGTCTATGTGTTACACCTTGGAACCAATGATGCTCAAGATTATCAACCAACATATACAACATAGCATATCAAAAAGATGAAAAAAATCACACTCTGGAATCTGGCAATTATATGATGTTAGTGGAAAAAGGTAATACGGATAACAAATTGGAAACATCTAAAGCTTCCTCTGAAAGTTCACTCCTCTAACATTTCAAGATTTAAAAGCATATCCTTTGCAATTATCAAAAGCATGAATAACATTGAAAATCTCCAGGAAATTAATTCACAAGCAAACTAATCCAGCTAACTTACCTTCACGGAAATTTTGCGGTCACTTTGGGGCCTCTTAAACTTCTTGACACGCTTCTTCACAGCTTTCTTACTTAGCAAGGGAACAGCCATCTTACCTTTAATAAATTCAAATCAAGGTTATTTACCATCCACACTAACTTTGCAGAACAAAGAGTCATTCAAAACTTACAGAAAAGTTATCAGGGACATTAACATTTAAAGAAAAATGATAGCAATACAAACAAGAGCTATAACTTTAGGCAACACAAGGCATAACAATATCAGAAAAGCTAGAATAAAGTCCAAAATCAGCAATTAAACTAAAATAGCTCAAATCTGATTCCAAATTTAGATAAACTACTCAGTTCTCATACAAATCGAGTGGTAGAAAAACACAACATCAAACAAGCTACGATTCCAAAAACCCATGCTGAATATTACGCCAATAGTTACCTTTGCTTCAACCCATGTCAGTATTTCTCTAAAACAGAATGCTAATTAAGCGACAATGAAATTTAGAATCAAACAACACAGTGACAATTGTAAAGCTAAAAGATTGTGGCATACCTGTTTTCTGGTGCTCCTCTGAGAACTAGGCTGGGAGACGATGAACACAGTGGAGGCACTGGCAATTAGGGTTTTAAAGTGCAATATATACGAACGGGTATTGATTCCGTGGTATTGGACCCACCATAAACATAGTGCATCTTATGATTATGAATTGGGCCGGGCTTACGGGCCTTTTGGATACAGGCCTTTGTTAGTTTCCTACCTTTTTTTGTTTTTTATGTTGACAAAAGTATTCTTCACGAAAATGGATTTCTGTTGAGCAATAAACAAAATGAAAATGCATTTTTGTTCAATGGATAAGGCATTTTATTTTGTATAATTTATTTTTAAAACAAAGCATGCTTTACCGACAATAATAATTGACTAATGCATATTTTCTCTAAAAAAATTGTGTATTGGAAAGCATTAAAAGAAATGTACTATGTAAAAAACTTTACACTAATATATAAACTCTCAGAAGTAGTTTAATTAAGCTACTCAAACAAAAATTCTATTGAAGAGCTTAACTAATAGAGAATGAAATAATAAAAAGATGAAATGAAAAATCATATAGTCAAAGTCAAAATAAATAAATAAATAAACCCTAAAAGACAAGTATATTATTAATCCGTTATCTGAAAAATCTCTGAAAGATAAAAAGCTCAATTAAAAGTATCAAATTTTGAAGACACTTAATTTAAAAAAGAAAAATCATATGAAGGCACTCTTCAATGGCAAGAACTATTCTTCTCTCTTAGACTAGATTGGGACTCGTTTAAAAAATAGGAAAAATAAGCATAAGTAAAAAATGTCCTTTTTTTTTTTTAAATGTAAGAATTAAACTAACCTTTTTGGGTCATGATCATCTACATAACCGAGGATCATCACATCACCAAAATTTCTATTATTTTTTAAATATATAAAAATTAAACTATAATTGAAATCAATAATAAATAAATATATTTTAATACTTACATTTTATATTTACAATGAAAAAATGAAATTATAGTAAATTTTAGTTATTTTTTTATAATTAATTTAAAAAATATTGAAATAAAATTTAGAAATAAATAAATTAAATTTAGAAATAAAGATAAAAGTATGAAATATTAAGTAGATAAATAAAGAAATAGAAAATATTTGATGATAAAAAAGTAAAGAATCCTCAATAAATTAAAAGTGACTTGGAAATGAATACTAAGTTAAGTTAGAACTGAAATGGAAAATAATATTCTTTAAGCCAAAAATAACTTGAAAAAAAAATACTCACTGAGTCAGGAGTGGTTAGAAAAGAATACTCATTTAGTCAAGAGTAACTTGAAAAAGAATACTCAAGGAATTAACCAAGAGTAACTAGGAGTCAAAAAAAAAAAATACTTTAGTGTACTGTATAGAATTAGTTAGCCTAGTTGAAGTTGACTTGTTGGTAAAAAACTAAATGTAGTTTGTTTGAGACATATAAATCAGTATATATTTTTGTGAGTATTTTCTCTCTTCCTAATCTTCTTTATTTTGCATGTTACTATCATCTCCACTTACCTTAAGGAGAGTTATTATAAGAATACGAATCTACGAGTTTTTTGCAAAGTGTGTTTTAAACCAAGTATTTCATCAACATCTTGATTGATTGGTTAGATGCAAAAATTATGATCTAATCACTTGGTAAAACAAACAGGTAAATATGCTAATCAAGTGATTCAATTGAGTTGCAAAATATTTGTTTGGTTAGACTAAAATAACTGCAGATATAACAACCTTTCGAATATATTTGTTTACCATCATTGTTATGATGTTTTATCAGATAAAAATTGTTGAAAAATATTTATCTTTTCAACAAATCGGCTTAAGCCAGACACTCATCAAGTACAATCTATTAGATGTTAAAATTAAAAATATATTCATCAATAAGTCAATATTACATATAAGTAATTCAGTGGAGTTAGCGAAAGGCATCTAATATGACATTTCAGGCAAATTAGTTACATTATGAATACTCGATAATTTAAATAATCTTTGAATAGTGTTGTTATTCAGACGATACTTGTGAAAAAAATTTAAATTTAAATATATCACAATTAAACCCTCCTTTTTAGTGATTTTTTTGTTTTTCATGGGTTCAACATTAGCTTAGAAACTGTCTGCATGTTGTTTAGCAAAAGTTCTGCTTATCAAACAAAACAAGAAAACACATGTGTTATAGTCTATCAGACAAAGCACACTCCATCTTACATAGAATTCATTTAAAAACTATCATTTTATAGATGAAGCATGTTTGTATTTGTATTTTGTTGTTTAACAACGCTTAATTAAAATCAATAAGGACATATTAGACTTTACTTTAACAATATCACATTTTTTATGGTGCTTAAAATAATAAAGTTTAAATACAAAAGTTTTCATAAACAAGTTAATATATAAATTTTCTCAAGCACTTTTGAAAAAAAATATCAAACTTAAATATATATATATGGAAAATTTTACTTTGACAATCGTGTTTATGATACAACCATATGCCAATCGTGACTTGGCACCCAATGTTGACGTGGATAAGGGCACAATTGGTATTTCCCACAAACTAAAAACATTTGAATGTCAAAATGTTTGGTTCACGCGGTATGCTTCAAAGCAAAGTGTGTGAGCTACAAAGCTCTAAAGTAAGCGATGAAGGGAAGCTGAGAAGTCCCAAAGGAACAACACTTGCAGAGGTCTCTTATGCACGCGTTAAAGAAAAATGTTTGTGGTGGAAAAAATATTTATTGTGGTTTAGGTGGACGACCTCCGATGGTTTGGGGAAAGAAGGAGTTAGGGATAACGTAAACTTTGGTACCCAGGTTTACACTTCAAGGTTAGGTTTTGATTATATAGTGGGGAACTAAAAAAATATACCTAAGTGTTTTTCTTTGTATAGTTTGTCCTTGACCTAATTTGACTCCTTCTGGACATCCACAAGGCTGCAAAAAGCTAATTTTTAGTACTCCAAATCTTTCAAGAGGCTAGTGCACCAATTTAGCTTATTTTTGCCATGTTTTCCACGAAGTGAGACTTCTACATGCTCTTATGTGTGTTGAACGACCATTGACCTAGTTTGACTAGGGTTTACATGCATTCAGGGCCCAAAATAGGGGCCAATTGAACCCAAGTGTTTCTCTATAAAACTACAAAAATACAGGAAAAATACCTACACCTATACAGAAAAAGTCCACTACTATATAATGTCTACAAGACTAAGAAAAAGGAAGAGATTTCTAATATTCTTCTCCAAGTGTAGAGTCTTCCTTCACGAGACTTCATCTTATTTTTCCTCTTAACTAAAGGCGTGGTGGCTAGATAATCTTCCATCATACCCTTCTTTTAAAAAGTATCTATCATAAGATGAATGATGCTCAACATTAGCAACCTTTATTTATCCTCTATTTTTATTTGTCTCCTGAATCAAAGATCCATCTACATCTATTTCTATTTTTCTCCTGAATCAAAGATCCATCTACAATAAGCAGCAAACAAAGTTTGAATAAGTTTCATTAAAAGACATATTTGTTTAAAAAAAAGAACAATGAAACAAGGCTAAATTAGGCCAAATGAGGTGTTAGGTACATGCAGAGCACTCTGGTAATCAATTTTTTTTTCTTGTGTAGCCTTTGTTTACTTTTTTTAATCCCACTTATTTCATAGCAAAGAGTTCAAGGGAGCTAGGTATTGACTTTTTTACCTGATTAACATATTTTTATTTTTTATTTTCCTCAATAACACTTTTTATTTTTTATTTTTCTCAATAACACTCTTTATTCTTTAATTTCTGAAATAACATTTTTTTGTTTTTTGTAATAGCACATTTTTTTTGTGATAGTTATTAAAAATTGTGATTATTAGTTTATTAAAATTAAGATAAAAAATAATGTAAAAATAATTAAATTCAAATTAAAAAAAACAATACAAAGAAAATAAAATTAAATATTTTATAAGTTTTTTAACTAATTAATTATAATAGGAAAAAGTGATAAATTATTTTATTTTATATTTTATAATAAATTTAAATTTGGCATAATAAATTATATTAAAATAAATTATAATAATTTTGTGATTGTATTTTTATATTAAATTGATATTGCAAGAAAAAATTATAATAAATTATAAAATTTTTATTTGAATTAAAATTTGTATTTTTAGTTTGTTAAAAAAAATCCAAATAATTAATGGCAAAAATTGAATAAAATTTTGATAAAGATAAATTTTGATTTTTGATAAAGATAAATTTTGATTTTTGATAAAGATAGAATTTGGTTTTTGATAGAGATAAAATTTGATATTTTATTAAAGATATCATTTGGTTTTTTATAAAGATAAAATTTGATTTTCGATAAAGATGTAATTGATTTCTGATAAAGATAAAATTTGAGTTTTGATAAACATAAAATTTATGTTTCATTTCACACAAAATATTTTGTGTACCATAACTAAGATATTTAATGAATATATGATTGTCATTTACTTTTTCTTTATGTTCAACCTATATTGCATCATTTCAATAATTAATAATTTTTAAGTAATAAAAATAACATTTAAAATTAATTCATAAATAAATTAAATTTTATCTAAAATTTTTAAATCATTTAATTAATATTTATTTATAAAAATACTTCAACAATTTTATTTTATCTTTTCTATTAAATATTTAGATATATTTTTAACAAATGAAAAATACAAATTTTAATTCAAATAACAATTTTATAATTTATTAAAAAAGTTTTTTCCAATATCAATTTTTAATATAAAAATACAACTATTAAATTATTATAATAAAATACATTCACAAATCATAAAAAAGAAATAAAAAATAATTATAATTAATATACTGACTGTACATTAATTTAAGAATAAAAACATACCATTTCAGGAATTAAAAAATAAGAATGCTATTGGAAGAAATGAAAGTAAAGAATGTTATTAAAAAAAATAAAAAATAAAAATGTGTTAATCAGGTAAAAAAGTCACTAGACATCTCTCTATAGAATCATTTGCCTTTTGCAAAATCACTTTGAAATTAAATTAGATTTACGTTTTTATATGCAATCTTCTAGTTCTTTTAAAATTTAAAAAATGAGAATATTTTCCCAATATCTTAGAACCTTTATTAAAATTTAAAAAATGAGAGTATTCTCCTAATATCTTCTCTATAAACCTTTATTGGAAAAAAATAGGATCTTTTCTGAAAAAAATTTCCTTAAAATAGGAACCTCTAATTCCAAATTACTTTTTATAATCTTGAAAAAGTTTAAATTTTCAAATCTTTGGGACAATTCATACCATCTATAACAATTATTAACAATAACTTTTTTTTTCTTTATTGAATGTATGAACAATATTTATAATTTATTTTGGTAAATTATATTTTTAATCACTTATAATTTGACGTTATCATTTGATATAAGCAAATGTTTAAAAACATAATTTACTTACCTAAAAAAATTATATATAATTATATTGTTAGACTCTGATGTGAGTGATAAGCTTATTGGATGTTAATTTCTATATAGGGAGTTTATTTGCGTTTATTTTTTAAGCAAATCTCATCAACTTCTTAAATAAGTTTTCTTTTAAAATAGGTTGTTTCACGTACACTTATTTTAAGTTTAATCTTAGTTGAAGTCCTTATATCGTTCCTCATGATAAGCACAAAAAGTATTAGTAAAAAAAAAAGAAATTAATACATAAATTACGGATAACACGAAAGAATGCGTGTATAATATTCTTTTATATGTTATTTATCTTTATGTTGTTTTATTTAAATTGAATATATTATCTAAGATATATAAATGCAAATTAAATAAATTTAATTTTTATTTGGAGAGACAATAAATATGATGTGTAAAGAAGTTGAGAGTTATGAAAAAAATAAATAGAACATAAATACTAAGAAACATAAACTTTTTATAGTTATTTAAAAGAAAATAGTATACTAAATAAATTAAAGGATATATTAAAATATAAAATATGTAGAAACATGACCATTATTAAAAGCGAGATATCGTCCTAAAAGAGATGTACTGTAACATGTTTTATTTGGATTTATTTGGATAGGAGAGGCATGGAAAATGAAAAAGAAAATGAAGAAAAAGATAGTGAAAAGTTGAATTTTTTAGATTAAGAGTAAAGAGTGAGATGAAAGTTTTTTTATATATATTTAGGAAATATTTTTTTTAAATTATTTGATATGAAAAAATAATTTAAAAAATGTAATTTAGAATTAAAATAATTTTTAAATAAAAATAAAAATTTATGATAATTTTTAATAAATAATAAATTTACATTTTAAATTAAGAGTATATTAAAATAATTAATTTAAAAAATCAATATTTAAATTAATTAATTTTATTTCATTCATTATTTTAATCATATTCTTACTATAATATAAAATATAATTATTAATAAAATAGTATATTAATTAGTTTATTTATTATTTTATTTGTTATTTTATTTACTTTTATAATGTAAATTAGTAAAATATTAAATTAATTTATTTATTATTTTAACATTTCTATTTTATTATAATATAGAATATACATTAATAAAATGTTAATAATATAAGTATGAGTAAAAGTTATTTACACACTCTGTTATGCTTTTTATTTAATTGATTATGCTATTAATATTTTCTTATTATTTAGTACCTAATCAATTATGAAAAAAAAAAAGGTTTAATCGAGTATATAAAAACTTTACTTGTAAATATTCGTTATAGTTTGAAAAAAAAAAACACTAGTACAAAATTCGTTTTTTTTTTTTTTAATTTAATATCTCGTATTTTGTACTTTCCATGCTTCTCTTTCCCTCTTCAGAACGAAGCCCTAAACAAATTGAGTGATGATAGAAGGAGCGAGAAAAAGGATAAGAAAGTAATGAAAGAACGTGAAAGAAAATAAAATAAAAAATATGCAACCATTTTTTTTTTCAATAAAGTGTAACAAAGTTATCATTTTTGTAATTCCAATCAAAACTTTTGAAAACAATTTTTTTTATTAGAGTAATGATATTCATCTACAACATTCTAGGTGGAGGGGAAGAAATAAACAAAAGGAAAGAACAAAAGTGTTTAAAAAAGTACCAAATGAGATAGAAGTAAGATAGAAAAATAGGATGAATATTTTCCTTTTTATAATGGTTTCTATACGTGTTTAATTTAAGATAGATTAGAAAAATGTAAATTTTAAAATTTTTGTATGATGGTTAGAATGCACTAAGTGGCTAGTAGGGTAAATATGGTCCCTTTGAGTCATGCATAACCAACAACACTATTGATCCCTTGTGATAAACTCCACACATGAAGAAGCTTAACATATACACTATCATTATTTCCACATGTTCATTCCACACCATCAGTAGTGGCTACAGCATCAAGTATATTTGGAAAATAAGGAAATAAGAGCATTCATGGTGTTTAAACATTATTCAAATTAACCACAATTTCTACTTTATGGCTACAAATATAAGGATATCTAATTATTGACTTAAGGATATTAAAATTTAGGTTGAAGTGTAATGCCAGTGTTTTATGTTTAGCATAAATTTATTTATTTTTTTGTGCTTTTTCAAGTTGTCCCTTTAAATTCCTTAGGTACTGATTTGTTTAAAAAAAAGTAAACATTATCTCTTCTGAAAAATGATTAAAGATTTTTACTATATTTGGAAATGAACCTAGTGCAATGAAGTTATAAATACCATGTAATAAACATATTTAGTTGCAACTTCTAATGTGCCTTTCTATATATAATCATAATACCGAGGATTTAACATTAATAAGATTTAGACCTGTGTTAAAATTTTGCATAGAAAAATGGTATCATAATCTTTTTACGAAATAGTTGTCACAAAATATGAATATAAAATTAATAAATTCATGCAATTTGAAATAATAAGAAGAATCAAATGTGCAGTTTAAACAAGTTGAGTTCGGTGTAAAGAAAAACATTCATACCAATCACTGGAAAACTCATATAGGGATCTTGAAGACAGAAGAATGTTCTTGAAAACACATTTCATTAAATAGTACAATAATACTTAAATTATTCTATATCAAGAAGATTTATAACAATCATGTTTAATGGTAAAATATTGCAACTTTCTTTACTCCATGATGGAAACATAAATTTAAAAAATCATATCGATTAATGTCTCCAATTGTTAATACTTTTATACTATAGGGAAAAATACCGTATTTGTAGAAATTAAAAAAAAAAGATATTTTATGAAAATAGACCCCTAGTAGATTCTTCAGAAATCGTTTTGCTCTAAAAAAAATTAACTTTTTTGTAGTCAATATTATTTATAATCAAGGTGAAATTAGGATGGCCAAAAAAATTGAACTAAATTAAATTATTAAAGAAGTTATATTAATTTTTTTTAAAAATACTAGAAGAGAAACTAATTAAACTAAACTCGATTACAATTTATGAAATTAAAAAGTATGATATTTATTAATAATATTTTAAATAATGCAAACTGTTTAAACAATTGAATTTAGTTGTGAAACCATAATATAATTCCCCATTATTTAATTTAATTAATTCTCTTAAAACATTTCAAAATTTAGTTTAATTCTATAAAACTCCTAAAAGTATGGACAATAAAAAAATGGACAACTTACACATGATAAGGATGAAAATATTTGTTGGAGGTGATACACATGATTGTCTGTCTCCTTCTTCTTCTTCTTCCTATTAATGCATACTGTTTTTGAACATAACCTAACATAACAGTTTCAGTGTGTTCCGTGTTCTTCGTTTCCCCTTAATTCCCTACCTTACACTCTTAACTTCACCAACTCATCTCACTCAACAAACAACCTTAAACCTACTTCTCTTTCCTCTAAAACCCACTCTCCCTCCCTCCTACACTCCCAACCACAACCTCAATGGCGTCACCGTCTTCTACCACGGCCCCTCAACTCCTCCTCCTCCTCTTCCTCCTCGCCGTCACCGCCGCCACCTCCTCTGCCCTCACCTGCACCACGCAGAGGCTCACCGACTCTGCCAACAACCTCTACGCCAACTGCCTAGACCTCCCCGTGCTCGACTCCTTCCTCCACTGGACCCACGACGCCGCCAACGCCTCCCTCTCGGTGGCCTTCCACGCGGCGCCGCCGAGCCCCGGCGGGTGGGTCTCCTGGGGGATTAATCCTAAGGGTGTTGGCATGCAGGGGGCGCAGGTGCTGGCTGCGTTCAAGGGCAGCAGCGGCGGCGCGGTGACCGTGAAGACGCTTGACTTGCAGTCATACAGCGTCATTGTTCCCCGGAAGCTGTCGTTCGAGGTGTGGGACGTGAGGGGCGAAGAGGTTGGAGGGGTGATTAGAATCTTCGCGAAGGTTAAGGTTCCGGAGAAGGTGGAGAGTGTGAACCACGTGTGGCAGGTGGGGCCATCTGTCACCGCCGGGAGAATCGACAGCCATGACTTCAAAGCCGCCAATTTGAATTCGAAGGGGGTTCTTAGCTTCAGTGGGGAACAGAGTAATGTTGCTCCTGCTGTCGACCCTGTCACCAAGAAGAAAAATGTGAGTTTTTCTGTTTTTCTTTGAAAAGAAAATCTTTTTGGGAAAGGAAAAAAGTTGGGTGTCATCTGTTGGGTCCTGGTTGGCAGTTTTAATTTTTACTAAGGGGTTGGTTATCATTCCTGGCAAAATTCTAGTTGTGAAATGGTTGTTTTTCTTTTGGTTTAAGAATGTGGGTTTTTTGTTTTAATCAAGAGTTTCTGGGATATCGGGAAATGGGTGTGTGGGTGTTTTTGTTTTTTTGGAGGGAGGGGTTGGTTTTCTGGATTTGTTGAAGAACAGTACTGGTTTTGGATTTTTATTGGTTTGTCAGATTTCAGAAATTAAAAAAAGGGTTTTTGTTGTTTTTTTATTGGTTTTTGAGATTTCAAGGATAAAAAGGGTTCTTTTTTGTGATTTCGGAAAGGGTTGTTTTTCTTTTGTTAATTCTTGTTTGGTTGAACGCGAGTATGAGTTTTGTTTTGTTTTGTTTTTTTTTGTTTTTGTGATTTTCGGGAAAAGCTAGTTATTGTTTTGGTTGTGATTTTGTTTGACTTGTTTTCAACTTCAATTCAAAAGGGTGTTTGCTTGTTGACTTTTTTGGGTGTTTGGAAGGATTGATATCTTTTTAGAAAAAAAAAATAAACATTTGATTTGTCTGACAGGAGGAGTTTGAAGAAGGGTTCAATTTTAAGTGAAATTGCATGTGAAATCTAGAAAGAAAGACTTGTTCTATTAGATATAATTCATGTGGTTTTAGTGAGTTGGTTTAATTTTTGAATGTTCATGTGATGTTCTTGAATGACAGATTCATGGAATTCTAAATGCTGTGAGTTGGGGTGTGCTGTTTCCCCTTGGAGTGATCATAGCAAGGTATATGAGGACTTTTCCATCTGCAGATCCAGCTTGGTTCTATCTTCATGTTGGTTGTCAGGTCTCTGCTTATGCCATTGGTGTTGCTGGATGGGGAACTGGTATGAAACTTGGAGCCGAATCAGAGGGGATTCAGTACAGTGTGCATCGCAGTATTGGAATTGCCCTCTTTTGCTTGGCCACTCTACAGGTAAATAAAATAGTTTATACACTCAGTTTTACACTGTTATTCTACACAAATTATTCTTTGATTTTGAGGTAGAGAAAGTTTGACAGTGTTAGGTGTGTGGAATTTACAGATTTTTGCATTGTTCCTGAGGCCAGTGAAGACTCACAAATACAGGTATATATGGAACATCTATCACCACAGCATTGGGTACAGTGTGGTTATATTGGGAATCATCAACATATACAGGGGCTTCAGCATCTTGCATCCTGATGAGAAATGGAAAACTACTTACAGTGGACTGCTTATTGCCCTGGGGGTAGTTGCCTTATTCTTCGAAGTCATCACATGGATTGTTGTGTTGAAGAAAAAGTCTAACAAGTTTCCTTAAACTTATTATTATGGATACACCACTTATAATCAAGCCAACAAATTTGGACCATATTCTTCATTATGTGATTATGTGATTCTTCCTTTCACTGAAACTGTTCTTCCATTCTACTTCCCTTTTCTCATCTTTTACTTTTTTTTTTTCTATTTATTACATATCTTTGTATAATGCTTGCTTATAAAGTATAGATTTTTCATTTTAGCTAGTTCCCATGTCAATACGCAAAGTATTGTTTGATAGACACTAGACGATAAAAAGGAACTCAAGTGTGCTGAATTTCATTATCCAGTTACATTCGCAAACCAAGCTAGGCCACATGTATGCTGCTTATAGCTTATAATCGGAATAAAAGATTCTTAAAATGGATATATTCAGCGTGTGGTTGGTGTAACAATTGAAAATATTGTACAGCAAATTGAAAAGGCAACTATTCAAATCTAAATGATTATGTATTGAATGTGGAGCATGGTTTTCAATCTTTGATTTTGTTTTCCATTTTACCTTTATTTTGAGTTGTTTTGTTTTTGTTTTTACTGTTACTTTCATTCCTTCCCTGATACTTCTATGATAGTGATTTTTGACTTGCACCATGCATCACATCACTCATGAAGCTAATTACACTAATCAGGCAAATTGTTTGCAATAATTTCACATACTTTATCACGTTAAAGCATGCAATATGAGTGAAAAGACCACAATTCAACAACAAATTCTCAACTAGTTCTTGACAAGTTTCTTTGGATTGTCGGAAATTTTGAAGGTGGAAAGACCTGATTGGCTTAAGCAAGATTTTGAGGGAACCTTTTATTTGTTAATTGAAAAAAGAAATGGCACTTTTGTTTAACGTTAAACTTTTGCTTAACGTTATCTACCAAACCATACTTTATTTGAATTTGATTTGTATAGTTACCCTAAAGTTATGGTCCCTCCCGGACAGCAATGTTCATAGCACCCTTATCCCCACAATCGCCACAATCTCAACCAATGCTTTCGCTTTCGTTATTCATGCTTTTGTTGCTTTCCCTTTAATCATAACTTTGTTTTATGAGATTCCCATGCCATGCCATGCCATGAGCTGCATAATGCATCATGCATGATGATGGACGGGCCTCATCATTCTCATGAGTTTCAACTTAGTTGGAAATAAGTCCATGCATGTACCGAGATGAATTTTCTATAAGTATTTGACAAAAACACCTTTTCTTTCTCTTCAGTCTTCCCATATTTTAACATCATTTACAAATCTCTTTTCAAACTTGACCTACCACTCTAGACAATCTCAATCTCAATACAAGTCGTGGAAATGTTAAAATGATTGTCTACATCTAAAGCTTTACACGTTGCATTATACTTGTTTTAACTTGCCTTTTCTTTTTATTATTTAATTGGATAACTACAATAAAGTATATTCAAATGAAGATTCTGGATCTTATAAAAAAGTTAATTAATTAATAAAGTAATAGAGATAGGTAATGATTTTATACTTCCTGAATAGTGAATGAGGTTGGCAAAGTAACTTGTGGTTTATCTCGTCATCTTGTTAAAATTTTTCGAATCATATTGATATTCTTAATGTTAATGGGTCGACTACACATGATGAGATGAGACATACTGATCCACCAAATTTTTTATAAATTAAAATAAAAGGTAATTTTAAAATTTATGTCAAAATAAATGAGATCAAATCATATAAATGTATAATCCCTTTATGTATAAGGAAAAGATCAGTTCAAAATTGACGATCAAGCAATAAATACAAAATATCAAGCTGATTCATTTAGGAAGATATTCCTCATGTTTGAGTATTTAAAAAACTTTCAAATATATCTTAAGAGTAAAGTTAAAATTTTTATATCCTCCAACTGGTTTGACATATTTATTTTCAACTCTGATCATGCTATTTGTTTTAACCGTGTGCATTTGTTGTAATCATTATTTGGTGTAAAAGATTTTGTTATTAAGAAAAATAAATATTTTTATCACTTAAAATTGTGAGAAGGAGAGAATAGAAGCTTATGTTACATGCAATGTATTTAATACTTTTTAAGGTAAAAGTTCATAAGACAATAGGACAAAAAAGAATAGACATGCAGTGCCTTCTCAATTTAGAAAAAGAAATATAACAACTAACTACTTTTTCCAAGCCTGTAAGAAAAGAAAAGTGAGTATAATTTGTAAGTGTTGAAACTTTGTTAAGATATGTTGTGACCTAAAACTTTGTAAGAGCATTGTATTTGTTCATTTTTACATATTAGTAGATAGAGTTTAAATTTTGTATACCTCAAAACAAAAGATATTATTCTTTTTAGTGAGCGAAAACAATAATTTGTTAATCTCTCGGTTTTTGTAACTATCTTGTATCTTGAACCAAGAGTGACTTGTGAAAGAATACTTAATAATTATAATTAAGTCAGGAGTGAATTGTGTTAAGAATACTTAATTAAGTATCTTTATGTCAAGAATAATCATTTAGTTCGTATTGATTGGTGTCAAGAATATTCAGTCACAAATGACTTGTGTTAGAAATACTTAATTGGCTGTGAGTGATTGGTGTCAACTCTCCCTTCTTTGTGTTTCTTGTTTTTCACAAATTAACTTTTTTTTCACAAATTAACTTTTTTTATATTATATTATTTAAGAATTCAAATATATATGTAGCTTAAATCATTTACACTTACAAATTAATTTTTTATTATAATAGAGTAATTTAACATGTAGATGTAATAATTATTTTTATTTATTTAATTAGAGACATTAATTAATAAATTAAGAACTTAAAAAATATTTGTGAATTAAATGTGCTTATATATATAACAAATATTAAAAATACAAAACAAAACAAAAATTAAAAACAAATGGGAGGTTGACTCCACCCTTTGGCGAGATTGGTAAAGATTTTTAACTGGTTTTGTTATGGTAGACCAACTCACTTAGTACTATTCATTGCAGGCGAACGATAAACCAAATCAAAATGAGAAAATCTAACTTGTTTTACTACCTCTATAGTCAGTTAAGGCACAAAAATGATGCAATTTCTTTACATATTTACAAAAAAAAGATGATTTTTTTATGAAAATGGATAAGTCATGCTTATGTGACACAATTTTATCTAAAGAAATCGTATGACGAGAGAAGGATTTTAGAATTTTTTTAATTTCAATTAAAATTGTGCCTACCTGACATAATTTTAGTGAAAAAAAAGGGATGAAAATTGTATAATGGTGGGTCGTGCCATTTCAGTAGTAATCCAGTTAAAAAAAAATTGTGTTGCTTCTCCATTGGTTTGGGTTAAAACATCATTGGTGCAATTAAAACATCATTTAGGTGCACTAGGTTGGAATTTGTTGCTTTCCCATAAATTTATTTATTTTTATTACGTTGAGTTAGAGCACCATTTAGGTGCAACTTTTTTTTGTGTAATTATGAAGAGTTAATATTTGTGTTTTTTTCCCCAAAAGTTTTTGTACTAGTTGGCCAAGGCAGTACTCAACCTTAGCAGGTTGTCCATAACCCAAGTTGACATGTTAAATACCATAATTATTATTATATGTCTCAGAGTTATGTGTCATCCTTCTGACATTAGGGTAACTTTTCGTGTGCTTTACAATTCCCTCTCTCTGAAAAAAAGGTAAGTTGAGTGTACTTCACATCTTCCCCCTAAAAAGGTAATCATTACATGTTGGAATTAAAGATACTTTCATCTAGTCTAGTAAATCCTAACATTTGATATCTGAAACTGACTTTAGCATCGAAGTGCCTTTTGGTACCTCACCCTATTTACGGCAGTCATCGAAAATCGGAGACCGAGAGACCGACAAAGGAGATATTGGAGTTGATATCTAGAGAGAATTGTTATTAGCCTCAAGGGTAAGAACAATTCTTTCTTTGTTGGTTTGGGTTAAAGCTTCATTGATACAATTAAAGCACCATTTAGATGCACCGGTTATGTCATGACATCTAAATTTAATAATATAATATAATATAATATAATATAATATAATATAATAAATTTCGAGTACAATATAATAATATAAAGATTTAATTTTTCCTTAATTTGCAACTTATTAAAAATTTTAGTGCAAGGTGATATAGAATTAAAATATGACATTTGAAGAGAAGTTCAAATATTGGGAATTTTTAATTTGCTATACGTAAAATTTTAAGCAAAAATAATTAAATGGAGTTAAGTCAAAGATATGATTCGATGAACCTTTATTATAATAATTTTAATTAGAGAAGAAAATAACTAAGGATGGACTGGTCTGAATAAGTGAAACGAGCTTTTCCATTATATTACATAGATTTTTACAAGATAACTAATTTACAACAAAATGAACTAAATTTTACATTTTCCATATTTACATCTCATTCCTTTGTACAATTTATACATAAAAGTTACATAATTTATATATAAGAATTACGTATTTATAATATTGTTCTTTTTATACTACTGGTGCAAACAAATTAATCAGAGGATTATTAGGCAGCATGGAGAACGTCACAACAATAGGACCATTCAATGTTAGGGGAATGTCCTCAAGCTAAGTGAACGTAAAAATAGTATAAGCAGCCCCTGAAGATTATTGTGTTTTCTAATGCGTCGGTACCCCAGTCGTTCACTAGAAAGAATGCAGTAATATTTATTGTAAAGGAAATATGAATGTTTGGAGCATCTATTTTCTACGATTTATCATTTGTTTCATTCCATATTTAACAACAAGAGAAGGAAAAGTGAGATATACATACCTTTTCAAATAATATTAGGTTTTCTTTAGAAAAATTAGTTCATCTATAAATAAAAAGAAATTATTAGGCTTCACGGTGTATATTCTAGTATAATTTTATATAGGAATCCTCGTTTCACTTCTAGGTTTTGAAAAAGTTTACTAAGAGTTTTAGGAACAAAAGTTAGACTTAACTCAGCTTATCATCCTCAGACTGATGGGCAGTCTGAAAGGACCATCCAATCCTTAGAGGACTTGTTAAAAGCCTGCGTCCTAGAACAAATTAGAAGTTGGGATCAATTTTTACCATTGATGGAGTTTACTTATAATAATAACTTCCACTCAAGCATAGGAATGACTCTATACGAGGCTCTATATGGGAGAAAATGTAAAACCCCGTTATGTTGGTATGAAAATGGAAATTCTTTAATTTTGGGTCCAGAGGTAATTAAACAAGCAACTGATAAAATTAAAATGATAAGGGAAAAGATGAAATTTTCTCAAGATAGGTAGAAATGTATCCCCATCTCTTTACAACCTAATGAATTTTGGGGACGAAATTCCTAAAAAGAGGGGAGGAATGTAACATTCTGGAAAAACTAATTAAAATATTATTATTTCTGTCCCTATTTAGTTACAAATTTTTATATGTTATTATCACAAATTTTGTTATTAAAATAAATTATATAAAAATAATGAATAAGGTGAATATTCAAATCAATCAGATTTTCACCTTTCGGTCATTCGACTCTTAGTACTGTATTTGTATCACCTCTTCGTACCATTAGTAAGTCTTTCGGCTTTGACTTACGTCTCTCGATTACCGTATCAGTAAGTCTCTCGATCGTGGACTTTGTTGCAATCGGGATCACGATGGGGTGATCAAAAATTATTTTAAAAATATTTAGATTGAGAATTGGAGTTGACGCTATAGTTTATTATGGAAAACTATAGAAAAATCAAAAATAAAAATGTCTACGAATCATATTCAAGAGTTGGTTACGTGTGGGAGAAGATACTAGTATCCCAGAACGCCTGTCTTAAGATTCACATACCAAGCCATTCCAGTTCCCTTGGACCATGAGTAGTGGTCAAAGCGCTTCAATCCTGATAGCCTTCCTCGGACCTTATTTTATATTTTATTTTTTAGAACTGCTTTTATTTTTTATTGTTTAAAACTGTTTATTTTCATATATATATATATATATATATTGAAACTGTTTTACATTATTATTTAAAACTGTTTTGTATTTTTTGATTTTTAAAACTGTTTTATATTTTTTAACTTTTTAAAACTTTTTTTTTATTTTTTAAAACTGTTCTTTCTTTTTTAATTATTGAAACTGTTTATTTTCATATATATATATATATATATATTTATATATTTATATTTCAAAACTGTTTTACATTATTATTTCGTAAAATTGACAAGAGTGATTATTTATAAATTTGATTGAAAATAAATTGCAACCAAAATAATAAAATAAAGAGGAAAATAATAATAAATTTACCCATAGTGATTATTGGCGTTAAGTAAAATATTAAAAGAAATGTAACTAAAAACTTAATGAAACTATTACTTTTTTTTATCTACGTAATATGGATAAAGTCCAGTACCAATAAAAAGAAAACTAAAATGACTATCAATAAGTAAAGTTTTCTTTTCATAATAGCTATGAATAAATAAATAAAATGTTAGATTTGGGGCCATGGGTTTTGAAACCAACGTGCTGAATGCTTCTTTTAAATTTTTTTTTATATTAGCCATATTGTTTCAATGTGGCACCAGTGATTTATTGAAATCAAGGGCTTACACTATTGGTGGGGTCCATGTATTTACCTAGATGGCACTTAAGGTAAAAAAAACAACGGTAAAGAAAAACAACAGTGGCGACGGGGTTATTTAGGATGTGTCGCGGCAGTGCACCGGCGGTATGGTAGTGGTGACGAGGTATTTGGGAGGCGCCGTGTCAGTTCATCGACGGCGTAAAGGTTTGTCGTGTTGGATTGCTGGAATGGTAAACTAGTAAGAATATGTTTTTTTTTTATTTTTTATTTGAGTTATGTATGGTTAGGTTTTTTCAGGGTTTGATTGTGGTGCGGCCATAGTTTGCTTGGGACTTTGGTTTCAAGTTCTAAGGTGGTTTGATAATTTCACATTAAAAACGACATGCAAAGTGCAGTAATTAAAAAAGAATATTTTCATCCATATATGACAACAACTAAAATATTACATTTTTATCAATGCAGGGTAAAGAGAACATGGTACCATAAGGCATGTATGTACATCTAAACATAAAAACTAGATAATTTGTAACTATGAAACATACTTGTTTTTGTAACTATGAAACATACTTATTGAAGCACTAATCCGGACCTTTTCCCTTTCCTTATGCTCTCAGTGCCTCTAAACACACAATAATCTTTCAAGTACTGTAATCTTTTTGAGTAGACAGCAAAAAGAAACATGTCTAACACTTTAATGGAGAGAGATAAGAATTTTTCTTTTTAGACACTTTTAAGGGATCCACTTCATTTTTCACATGCCCATTAATTAGAGTCTTTATTCCAAGACAATTATTTTCTGATTGAATTTATTAATTGACTGGGCTTCCTTCAAAAATTATTTTTAGGATTTTACTTTAAAACTTTATCTATAAAATAGAATGAAATAAAACCTTTTTTTTATTTGCTTATTTAAAAAAATAATATGATAACACATATTTTTTTAACTTTTAATTTTTTTAATTAATTTATTTTGAAAAGACTTTATTTGTCTGGACGAAATTGGGTGTTGATAGACTTACTTCCTTTGTAACTCTTTCGAGTGCCGCATCAGTAAGCCTTTCGGCTTTGACATGCTTTTTCCGTATCGTCTCTCGGTTACCGCATCTGCAAGCCTTTCGGCTATTGAATATTTCTTCCTTATCTCTCTCGGGTGTCGCATTAGTAAGGCTTTGACATGCATTTTTCGTATCACTCTCGGGTGCCGCATCACTAAGCCTTTCAACTTTGACTTGCTTCTTTTGTATCACTCTCGGATCTGTATCACCTCTCGGATCCATATCACATCTCCGTTTTGTATTACCTCTCGGTTCAGTATCACCTAAGCTTGGGTCATTTCTCATCATTTTATCTTACCACATCACCATGCCATGTCAGTTTTACCATAACATTAACAATGTTTGCCAGATTCCAACTAGATAGAATTTTACTAATGATTACAAAATGTACTATAAATAGGTGATCCCTGATCACAAGTTAAAACACAGAAAAAGCTTCAGGAAGGGCGGAAGAGAGAGAAAGGAGAAAGAGAGAAATTTTGGAACAACCTTTTTTAAAGTATTATTATTCTTAGTTTAAAGTAAGGAGGAAGTGAAGTTAAGCTTTATCTATTATTAATCTTATTAAACTTATACGTGTTTTATTCATCTTTTATTTTAAGCATCTTTAACTATATATTTTCTTACTCTTTTGTTTCTTTATTTCTTTTAAGTCTAGTTACTCATTGCTTCCATTTATTTCATTTATTTTATTCCCAATTTTGTACTATTTCTAATTATTTTATTTTATCTCAAGTTTTGCACTTTATTTAAATTATCTTCAGGTCCTACTTATTTTATTTATTTTATCTCTAGTCTTGTACTGGTCCTATTTATTTGATATACTTCAACTCCAGCTATGCGCTTGTCCTGTTTATTTATTTTATTTTATCTCGAGTTATGTGTTGTTCCTGTTTATTTTATGAAAGTCATATCTAGTTTTATAAGATTTCTATTTTTTTTTAAGTTTTTGCTTTAATCCTTATTTAATTCTATTTATAATTTAAATATCATTTTTATATAAATACATATGCAGTAAACATATGTACTTTTGATGAATTTGATAAAAGGAAGTTATTTATATGCTATATTATTATTTATTGGTTGTATTTGTTTGACTGTTATGTATAATTTGTGAATTGAGATATATATGACATACCTTGATGGTCATTGTGTTATGTGATTGATGGAAAGGTCGTGAATATATTTGTGATGAAAGAGTTCTGGGTTTTAGAGTTGAAACCAGGGTAATGTATGAGTGTGGTAATGTATGAGTGTTTGTTTTTGGAAAGTCACAATTTAGTACAACTGAGAGATGAACGATAATGTATGAGTGTTTGTTTTCGGAAAGTCACAGTTTAGTATAACTAAGGAATGAACGGTAGAGACCAGTTAAGGTCTAAGGAAGTATTTCAAGTAGGTAAATATCTGAATAGTCAGGGTAGCGCCCTGGACTAGGATAGTTCACAGGTCGAGCTTGATATTGTCCAATACCTGCTTTGGGTCGTCAAGGTTAGGTAGTGGGTATATATCTCTTTTGTTGGCAAATGACCAGAATTCTCGAAAAAGTAATTATGATTATACCGATGTTGTGATGAGATATACTCCAACTACCTAATCACTTCCCAAAAGACTTGGTGATATCGAGGGGTGGATCATCAAAAGTGGTATATGGATCTATATGTCTAATGATGTGAGAGTAATTCTTGTGGTTTTGAGTCAAATTATATGTTTCATTGTTTGTGGTTGTGATTATAAGCTCCCATTATTTGTTAAGTTTATTATAAAGACCTCACTTATTCCATGTGTGCCTATGGTACAAGTAAATGCAGAACTTGCTCAGTAAGAGAGAGTTGTCGCACTAAGAGTTGTCAAAAAAAAATATTTAAAAGATTTTCTGATAATTGATGATAATTGACTAATGATGAACCTAGTTTTAATATCTTAAAATAGAAAGTTTTATATTCTGTTGTAAAATTCAATTTGATGTAAACTTATTTGTAATATATTATAAATAGTTATAAAAGATGTATATATTTATATTAGTGAGATAATATCATGAGTTATATGTAATCTATGAAAAGGTATTCACAGAGTCTAATTAAATAATAAATAATTAAATGGTAGTTAAGTTAAACTTTGTTGCTGCTCCATAAATTTATTATTTTTGTTGATTTGGGTTAGATCATTATTTAATACAATTTTATTTTGTGTAATTAGAAAAAGTTAATATTCACTGAAATTATACGAGATTAATCTTTATTTTATTTTTGTTATAAAATCGCATCATATTATTTATTTAGACAAAATTGTGTTAAGTAGATATAATTTACTCATTTTCGTAAATATAAAAAACATCCATTTTCATAAATATGTAAAAGAAATTACACTATTTTAACGCTTTAACCCTTTAGATCAACCAAACCATTGGATTCAATAATAAGTTTCCTAGTTTTGAAGACTATTTTTTTAGTGTTAGGGCATAGAAATTCTTGGAGACGCAGAAAAGATAAAAGAGAAAATATAAACAAATAATTGAATATTCATAATTGATTTTTTTGATTTCATTTTCAACTAAATAAAAATCATAATATAAATTTTAAAATAGTTATTATTAAGTTTCTTAACCTGTCTCTCTTTTTTATATGGATGACAATGGGTCTTGTTTAAAAGAATTTGTCTCATTACCTCAAACTTTTTTATACTTGCTCGTATCCATGGATATTTCACATATATTTTTCATTTTCATTTTTTTTAATTTTAGATAAAATTACTTAGAAACAAGTATTTAAAATATAAACTCATATAAAAATAATTATTTTAAAATATAATTTTAATAAAATTACACAATGAAATATTAATACAAATAAATTTGGGCCTTTTAGAAAAAAAATTTAAAGAAGTTGTAATAAGGTATAAATTTTAAAAATTTAACCCTTTTAAAAATAATTTCAATTTCATATGTCTAAAAAAATATAAATATATAAAATCAAACTAAACAATTATTACATGATTAATCTTATTTTTCACTAATAACTTTTTTTATCATTTGATTTTTTAAACTACTCAAATAAAATTTAACATAAATAATTAACAAATAAATATTTTTTATAAATTGAATAACATAATAATTATATTCATTTCATATTAAAATATTTATACTTATTTATTTATATATTAAGAATATTTATATAATATCTATTGTAAATTTTATCGACCAATATATTTTCCTATCATACTATTCTCCATATGCATATATAATATATATTGAGTCACAGTAAAAGAATATTTTGTAGTATCGATCCTTGTCATATGTATCATAAAACATATTTAAAAAATATAGTCTTGAAAGGGATAGTGGTGGTCACAGGACCATCACTCTCGCCTGCCGCATGTTATGACCTTCCATTTTCTTTTTTTTCTTTTTTTTTTTTATTAAAAGCATATGTTTTGGACGAACACAAAATTATCTCGTAATATAATATAATTTTATTTAGTCAACGATCTTGAATTATTATTTTTAAATCAAATAAATATAATTATATTTTTTATTGTCCTATATTAATTTTTTATTTTTTAGGTTTTATTGACTAATAATGTATTTAATGTATAAACTAACATGTAAACATATATGTAGCAAATTATTTACTTTTTCTTCTAGTAGCTTTTTTTTAATTGATTACATGCTTTAAAATTATAAATTTATGTCAATAAAATAAGGAAATAATTGTTAAAGGTGTAAGTATTATTAAATTGGTTAAATAAACTTATAAAATTAGTAGTAAAATGTATTCTAGTTCTGAAAAGATAGAGAATGGGTAGTGACATCGCCACTGCGTCACTGTTTGCTCATTTTTTGTTTTATTTTCGTCTAAGGTCTAATTGTTGTAACATCACTGTGATTGAGAGAGTTTATTTTAACATTTTGATTACTTCAAAATTTCATAATTATAAAAAATAAGAAAGGACTTAGTATAAAAAGTAAACTGTAAAAGAAATATAAAATATAAACGTAAATGATAAAGGATGAAATTATACAGCTGTAATACAACTATAATTATAAATGTCAAATAACACCCGTCTAGTCAAATTACCCATCTCTTTTTCTTTTTTTTTTTTCAATCGCATTCTTCATTAAAATAATCATCACTTGATTTCTAAAGTTGGTGATAAATCCAATTTTATATTTTACCCAACTGCCGATGTTATTTTAAGAATATTATATATATGATATCATTCCTATTAAGAAAAATAGATTATATATTTTAATAATTCAAAAAGTAATAATCGCATATCTTTAATAGTAATACTATATCGTTTCAGTCTCGGCTTTAAATTATATATGTATGTAAATTCTTTGTTTTCTGTAATTTTAATCCCCAAAAAGTTAAAAAAAATCCTAATTTTAGTGTAATCTTTAATTATATAAACATTTGTTTAGGTTAATTTTACATCTTAAATAATTTATCTATTTTTCTATAGGACCCTAAATATGTTAAATCTAAAAGAAAACCATTTAAAAGGAAATAGAGAGATAATCTTGATGGATTGTTGGATTTTTGGATCTAATATGGAAACTTTTATTTAAAATGTTAAAATGTTAGAATGATTGTGTACATCTACAGCTTTACACGTTGCATTATTCTTGTTTAACTTGCTTTTTCTTTTTGTTATTTAATTGGATAACTACTTCAAATAAAGATTTTATAAAAAAAATAAATAATTAATTAAGTAATAAGGATAAATAATGATTTTATATTTCTTAAATAGTAAACAAGGTTGACAAATTAGGTCTTGATTTATGGATAAACTTGTCATTTCGTTAAAATTTTGATGAATTATATTGGTTAATTGGTGGACTAGAGATAAAATAAGATATACTGATCTTTCAACTTTTTTTAAATTAAAATAAGAAGTAATATAAAAATTTATGTTAGAGTAAACAAAGATAAAATCATAGTACATAGTGTGGCATATTATATTTGACCTATAGTGAAAATTAAAAACCATATAATAAATATATATATATATATATATAAAATATCAAGTTTTCTCATTCATAAAAAATATTTATAAAGTTTGAATATTTCTAAAATTTGAATGTGTTAAGGAATAGTATTTAATATATATTGAGAATAAATTTAAAGTTATAATATCCTTCAACTTTCTTAATATAAGTTATTTTTAACTCTTGTCAACACTCGATTTTGTCCGGGTAATCTTTTAAATTAAAACATAATGATAAAAATAAAAAGAAATAAAAATCAATAATAACATAAAAATATATTTAAGTATTCTTGAAATAATAATAATGATAAAAGTTAAATAAAATTTGAACTTTTCCATAAAAAAAAAGACTCAAAAAGAAAAGGTGGTGATTTTACAAAATAAAGTAAAATAAAATAAATAATTAATAATAAAAAAACGAAAATAATAAGAAAATAACAAAAATATCTAAATTAAAACAATAGAATCTGAATATTAAAAAAATATAAAAAAATAAATAATAATAAAAACAAATAACTACTTTCAAACTTGAGTTGCAAGTTTTAAAAAATAAATAAATAAATAAATAAAAAATAATAAAAAGAATGAGTCAATGGTAGTAGACTCCCATGTTCTCACCCCTTAACTCCCCGTACTGTTTTTTTTTAAAATTAATAAATAAATAAATATTTGTAAATAACAATTTTTAAACCACTCAGATAACAACCCATGTTCTCCACTTAATTAAAAATAAATTAATAATAAAAAATAGATTTTTACCTTTGAAAAATGTTTTAAGTCTCATTACTGACTAGATTCATTTTGATATTAATTTTAAAAAAATTAAAAAAAAAGAATAACAAATGTGAATGAGTTAAAGAGTAATCTCTTAACCTCTCTAAAAACTGAATTACTAATTTTTTAAAAGGGGGGATATCAATGAAAAAAGGAGAAGGAGGGAGCTAGGAACGATTGGGGGAGAAAAGAAAAAACTGATACGGAGAAGAGCAAGAAGAGACAAGACACGAGAGAAAGATAGAATCACTATTGACTGAGAAGAAAAAAAGCTCAAAGGTATGTTTTCTTCTACAAAATTTGCTTTTGACTCTTGGTAGGATGCATTTCAAAGTTTTACTGCACCCACTTCACAATAAAAAAATAAATACTATATGCATAGCATCTACTCCTTGGTCCCATCTCGAAAATACTGCCATACGTGCAGTATCCCACAACAAGTCCTCTGACATTACTGAACCTCCCAAACTACACCCATTTCCCACCATTAAACAAGTCACCTTCATTCGCTGCCTCCACGAAAACCAAATACCTTTATCACAACCCCTATATTTTCCTCCAAAGCAACCTTACGCAAACGGTATCTCTCATTATTCCAGCCCCCAACAACTCTGCATCTCCTCCATGCGCTATTACTCCAATAACGAGCCAAGCAACCCCGCCAACGAATCACCATCCACCATCATTAACCTACACCCCCATGGCATCATATATGCACTACCCTTATCTCTGCCCTATCCAAGTGGCCCCACCGCAAGCGCCATGCGCTCAAGCTCTTCCTCAAGCACTTCCTCCGCATGGTGTATTTCCCTCATAAACCCTTCACTTGCCACCCCTATGACAATCACCCACACCTATCACGTAACCACCTCTCATGCCCACGTATCTTATCCTCCATAACCATGTCCCCAGCACCTCCAAATCTGCACCAACCTATGCCAAATAATCCCCCTATATTATAACTCTAGCACCCACACCTCTCAATCTCATGCCTCACATCCCTGCCCTTCACTACCCATAACCAAACCCCACAGCAACGCTGTAACATTAATCTCAAAACAACACATCAATACACAACCTACACTTCCTCACCCAACCATGGCCCTTACGTAAACACACCCCAGCCTCCAATAGCCTCCAAACTCTCCTGCACCTTCCCTATCAACCCTCACCACCATTTCCACACGCTGCTCCCATGCATGCACCCACTGCCTCACCACATGCCGTCACTAAAACGCCTCCAAAACGCCACCAAAATACGACTAAAACTGCACCTCGCCTAGCATGCTCCAAACAGCGCCAAATGTGCCCCTCCATACTGCCATGCACCTTCAGCACCTTCCACGTCGTCGCAGCACCTCGCGTTCAACCTCCAAATTGCACCCGAAACCACCACTCTCCCTTCACGCCTTAGCCTTGCACTTCCAACACCTTCACAACATCTTGCTCCACGAACTAACCTATACCTCCACGTCGCTCCATGCACCTCTCGTCCACGGTACCCACATACCATCCAGCACCTCCATGCAGTAACCATGGCTGAGACTCCCCCACAGTGCCACAACGGATCCCCTTCACCAGGCTCTCCTCACCACTCTCCCTTCACGCCTTAACCTCGCAAGCCATGCGCACCTTCACCTCACCACTACCTCCTTACACCATGCATTCAAGGTAATCACTGCCAAGAGTCATCCTTGCCACCATACAAGCCTCAAGTCCACCTCAAGCATGACACCTCTTCACGCTGTATCAACTCTGCACTTCCAAACCGCCTCTAGCCACCATCCTCCTCTTCCTCGTCTTGGCCTCTCCCCTCGCTGCCCTCCTTTACTATCTCATCTCCATCCTCTAGCACCACCTCAAGTGTGCCAGCCTCCTGCACCACTACTGCAAGCCCCAAAACCACCTCTAGCACCACGCACTAGCCATGCGCCACCAGCTTGCACCTCCAGTTCCTCTACCATACCTTC
>Ga0209489_100864_pt1 | contig 60462 bp, 32 predicted proteins | sample SiratrowhiteBW_FD_187527 | JGI IMG/M metagenome (GOLD analysis project Ga0209489, IMG submission 187527) | Root nodule microbial communities of legume samples collected from California, USA - Siratro white BW (SPAdes) (version 2) | ecosystem: Host-associated > Plants > Roots > Nodule | place... | reverse complement strand
TTTTTTTTCAAAACGGAAAAAAAAAAAAAAAACTAAAAATTGCCACCATAATTTAGTTTCTAAAACCGAATTCCAGAAAAGTTTTGGTATCAGAAATAAAAAAAATTAGCTGAAAATTCGATTTTTTCCAAGTCTGAATTGTTATTATATGCATTACGCTAAATAAAATTCTTTAAAAAATAAAAAAGTTAATTTATACATTGTCTAGATATATATAATAATAAAGAAAATAAGTAAATAAGTATATTATTTGATTTAAGAAAAAAATGTATAAATTATAATTTTAAAATATAGAATTGAAAGATAATAATAATTAAAATGAGAGATGATGTAAATAAAAAATATACAATATAATGCTAATTAGAGAATTGAAATGAAAATGTGGTACTTTTTATTTTTCAGAAATAAGATTAGTGAAAAAAAAATCGAAAAATTAATTTTGCAGGGTGAAAATGGTATGAACACATGAATTCAAGTTTATACCTTTCATGGTGAAAAGTGTGCAGGTATGTAAATTCTTCAGGAATCGCCGGAGAAAAAAACATTCTAATCAAATTCAATTCAAGTTTGAGTTCTGCTTGTAATGGCGAGTTTCAGAAAAGCTGCGATCAACTTCTACAGAGTCATCAATTCCAACAAACCCACCATCGCTACTTTCACAAACCCTACTCACACTCTCAGGTACCCTTCACTCACACCTTCACTTCTTCTTCTTTCTTCCCTTTCGACTAAGCTATTGTTTTCTGCAGACCTTTTTTTCGTTATTCCAGCTTTACCCCTTTCTCCTCCCACACTCAAGCCCAATCCCTGGATATCGATTTATCTAACGAAGAAAGCAAAAGACGCTTGTTTAACCAGTTCGTGTTTTTCTTTCTTTTACCTTTATCACTTTTCTTTTAATGGTGAAACTCGTATTTTTTAACTTTTTTTTTCTGCAACAGGCTATTGTATAGAAGCAAGCAACGAGGTTTCCTGGAACTCGATTTGATCCTCGGCAAATGGGTTGAGGAAAACATTCACAGTTTGGATGAAAATCGGATTAAGGCTCTCATTCATGTTCTCGACCTGGTAATTTCTTTGTGTTCGTCTTCACGTTGGAATTACTATTGGGCTTATATTAATTTTGAGCAATTCAAATGCTGGAGTTACTTCTTTTGGGCTATTTTATGATATTCAGGAACTTGAACTACTATCAAATCCTGAATATGAGTTTTTTTTTTTTGGACTAGCATATTTCATAAAAGATTTGCACTGTCTTCCTGTTGAAATTCTCACTAAAAGGCTCTTGTGAGAAATTGTGAATCAGATTTGGTGAAGGTTGCTAAAGATCTTTCTGTCAGTGATGTCTTGTAAAATTTTGTTATCTGATTTGAGACTTAAGAGGATGACATAATTCAGTTAAATGGCGCAAGGGATGGAAGTTTCAAAGTTAAAGCAGAGCTATTTGGTTTCCGGCAACTTGATATTTAGCATGATGCAACGCTATATGAAAAAGCAACCCTTAAAGACCTTTAATAATATGGAGCCTAATATGTAATATCATTAATTTGGGAGTTAACCTGTAGGACAAGAGTCTGGCTACAGGAATCTAGATGATTTGGAAGCAAGTTTCTACTCTGTATCATAAAGAGCATATAGTTTATTAGTTTTTGTAGAGGGGGTTTCTTTGTTTTGAAATTAGAATCTTTGAATTTTTCACTTTTCTCTTTTGTGCTCATAAAAGGACCATGTAATGATGTTTTGCATCCTTTCTAGTTGTTGATAATACATCACATTTAGTTGGTCACTACTAGATTTGAACCTAATTTAGGAGGTTGGCTGAGAAATCTTGTCTGTTCAATGGTTTTGTTAGAGGATTTACTTTGCCAAGTTGTGATAGAAAATGACAATTAAACCGCAAGTAGCAACTAGACTCCAAGAGTCTAAGGCTCTTTATTGACTTGAATCACTCCGAAATATTCTTGCCGTGTGCAGGAAAACCCAGATTTATGGAAGTGGATATCGGGACAGGAACAACCCCCAGAATCAGTCAGCACAAACCCAGTGAGTTTCATTTTATTAATTGAACGATGAAATCTGATAATTTGGTTGCTTTTGTTTTCCCTTTGCGTACAATTCTCATGCCAGTCTGTCATATATTGCTTAGGTCTTTGCTGCAGTGCATGAAAGAGTTATGAAAAACCTTAATAGCCATTCTGCTCCTGAAGTAAGAGCAACGCCTGGCCAACCATGGGTAAGAGGCTGGGATGATATTAAGAAAGGGCAAGATGGTCCGGTTTCTGGAAATCAGTAAATTGGGCTTGAAAGATCTTATCATCTGTTACAATGAACCAAATCTGGTCCACCATTTTTATAACTATGAATAACTAAATAAGGGCTGGGGAACTGCAACTCAAAGGTTTGTATTAGCTGCTAGACATAAGTAAAAAGGGTCTAAACTGGATGATGATAGCCACTTTCTTGGTTGTTACCTTTACTCTTTGTCTTCTATCTACTAAGTTTATTTTTGAGTGATATCTTCAATGTTGTGAAACTTGAGGATCGTAGCTCCACTGGTAAAAGTTAATAATATATGAAATTAGAATTGAAATTAAAAGATTTGTCTTCAAAAGAAGATATCAAGTTGTAGTAAAGATATATTTGATCATTTATCCCATTTATAATACTTTATATCAAAATTTTACAAGTTTTAAATATTAAAACAAAGATAGTAAAACACGTTTACATTTTAACAGACAATGTTTAGAGTGTATCGTCAACATTCCTATTTTTTAGTTAATCCTTCTCCAGCCTTGCGACTAGGGCATGTGTATCCAAGACATGTTTTTCTTAATTACAATATCCTCGACAAACTTTATATTTAATTTTAGTTTATTGTTTGACTTCATGTGGCAGATTACAATCTTGCAACTCATTTTTGTATTGCATTCTCATTGTAAAAAACTCTTCCATGTGTACCTGGGATAAGGGTTTCTACCTTTGGAAGTGTCATATTAAAAGTCAAATGGGACTTGAAGTTTTATATTAAATAAAAATGGACAAGTAAAACAATATACACGGAGAAAAATATCACAAATCTATTATTTTTGAAATATTGGTATTGAATTTCCCTATGTTTCTCTTTGAGAAACATTTACTTTCTAACAGCTCACAAACTTAGCAAGCGCACTTTTAACCTTAAGCTTGGACCAAACCGGATTGAAAAATAAAAGTACGAACTAATTATACCAAAACAAAATCTGTCCCACTCATAAATACACAATGCAACAAATGAGTGCCTTATTTAGAGAAGAATACCAAACCCTTACTCTTTCTCTTTTATGGGGTTTTTCAATTTTTATTTTTATTTTTTTGCATACTTTCTCTTCTTCCTTCAAGTAAGGTGAATAAGATACAAGAAAAAGTATTTATGGGAGAATAATTAGTCTTCATCCTAAGCAATTAGTCTTAACTTTGAATTGTTAATTAACATTATTTTATTATTTTATTAAAGATGAAGATAAATAAATGATAAAAGTGATTATGTTGTTAATAAATTTGTCTTATCAAATTTTTTATGTTGTTTAATGTTGATGAATAAAGAACTCTAATATGGTGAAGTTATTTTTTATGCTATTTTTTCTAGTATTTTGTAACGTTGGTGATTAAAGATTTAAGACTTATATTTTGTTCAAGTTTTTATTTTATGATCATTTAAAAGTTTAAGAATTAATGAAGAATTATTATTTAATTTTGTTATTTTTTTTAAAAAGTGATTAATTTTCAAGAAAAAATATTTATTTTAAAATTAAGTAAGTCAATTTAACCTACCTATTCATGATGGATCAATCTGAACCAATACTTATAGAGTAATCTATTAAATAAAAATATGCGTCTAGAGCTGAACTAGACATTGATATGTAACCTTCATTTATAAAAAAGCTTCATGAAGGGTTAATAATAGAAAAATTCAAAAAAGAAGAAAAAATTTTTACATCCCCCATACCGGGTGAGACAAGATCTTTTAAGGAGACCGCTATACATTGAATTATTCTTTTCATTCATATTCTAATGATAAATTTTCTTAAATATCAAAAGCATCACTTGATTTTGTTGTTATCTACCATAAAATAACGACAAAAACAAAGTGAAAGAAGATATGTTTCCAAAATTAATGTCTTTCTCTTTTCAAAGATTATTATAAAAATAAATGCCATTATTTTGACACATTTTCTTTAAAAAAAATAATTTTCTTAAATTTCTTTTAATAAAAAAATTTATATCTTACTTTTGTTTAATTTTTATTGCAGAATGGTGTTTAATTTTACAGGAAAAATAAATCAAACAAATAAAGTCTACAGTTGCTGAACATCATGCTAAATCTAAGGACAAATCTTTTTTCAAGAGGGAGGGTATGATGCAAACTTGTCTCCAAGACTTCAGACAAGAATAAAGGGGTCACTATATCAGGTGTTTGGGCCTCCAAACAAATATTTGAGCCCAAGTTTAAATTTGAAGAAAACCACTCTATAGATACTGGAGCATCAAGATTACAAGGCCTCTACTTATAAAAATTGTATATAGTAGTGTATAATTTATTTTGGGCCTTGTATTTTAGGTCAAGTACAATAGGATTTTAAGTCTTGTATTTTGGGCCAAGTAGTGTAGTATTTTGGGCTTTAAAGCCATAAGAACAAGTGGACGATCACCTTTGAAAGAAGCATCCAAAAAGGTGTCACCTAGGAAGATAGAAAGTGCCACATGTTCCTATGAAGCTTTCAACTAGGCGTCATATGGGGAGCACCTCTCTAAGCTTCTTTTGTCACTTGTCTTCATTTCATTGGAGATGATATGAAGCTTGGGCTGCAAGTCACCTTGGACACATGACACTCTTCCAATGGAGAGGATCTTCTCCACACGTGACTTGTCACTTGTCAAGCTTCTATTGGAGTGTTTTTGAGAAACTTGTAAGACAAGTCATCTTTTATCTTATAAATAGGTGACTCTTGTAATTGAAAATTCAGCTTATGAATGAGAATTGTTGTGCTGCCAAATCTATCTTCGTGCCTCTACTTGTTCTTGAGCTCTCCAAGAGTAGTCTTCTTCAAGACTCTTCTCTCACCTTCTCCTAACTGTGTTGGGCCTAACCTTGCACTCTTTTCACTCCAATCTTCATCTCAAACATGTCCAAACCTTGCTATCTTCATCCAATTTTTTTGTGTTCAACCATGAAAAATCAAAATCAACTTTAAATGAAAGAGCTAGAGCACTTGACGCATGCAACCTATCTAGGAATTACATCATTTGGTAAAGAGATTTATTTAGTATTCAAGAGATAAGTGCTTCTTCCAAATTTCTTTTTCAAATTGTGTTGTATACATGTCTTCTTTACATGTCTTGATTGTTTCCACCATTAAAATTTTGTGATTGAATTTAATCGGTTCAAACTTGTTATTCTACCTTGAATCGTCCAAAATAACTTATGAGGGTTGAGAGGGTCGATCAGTAAGTGGCACAAAAGTGTTACAAGAACGATACTAAGTGAGGAACTTATGCTATTTTTACTGTTGGAAAGATGCATGCCTTCGAAGTTGATCTTAGGGTCATTAACAAGGATTGGAGTTCGAAGCCAGTTGACGATGTCAATAGAGGTCAAGAATGGAAGAAAGCTCAAGATAGGACCAATATTGACCAAAGATATAGAGGAGGAAGTGGTTAGTGTGTTGAAAAAGAACTTGTGTGTGTTCACTTAGTTAGATGTCGACATGCGAGGAATTGACCCTGATTTCTTGTGCCATCGCTTAGCCATAAATGCAAAGACCATAATGGTTGCAGTTGTGGCTTTATGAATTGAGGCAACTTTGCAACATGGAAATTGAATTGATTAGATGTGTCGCAACCGGGATCACGACGGATCCAAAAATAATAATAAAAATGAATTTGAAAATTTAAGAAAAAAGGGAGTCGTCACCATAGTTTTTCATATGAAAAACTATGGAAAAATAAAAAAAAGAGAGAGGATAAGGCTAGTTTATGAAAACCGGGTCTAGATCGGGGAGTCGATTACGTGTAGGGAAGGTATTAGCACCCCCACAACGCCCGTCCTATGACGGTACCTTTAATTAAATAAGTAAAATGAGCGTATTTTTAAAATGTTTATTTTCCCAAATAATAGAAATAAAAATAAATAAGAACAAAAAAAAAAGATTTTTATTTTAAAGGACCTGACAAGGATCGACCTTGCTCCTACGTATTTTTATACGTGATAGAAAATCAAGGCTACATAGTTCTTTAGTAGAAAATTGGTTGTTTGTTGTTGATATTTTTTAGTTTTTGAAATTTTTGATGTTTTTTATATTTTTTAAATTTGACATTTGTTGAAATTTTATGGAGAAAATTTCGTGATAGATATCGCATGACGCGCATGGTCTTTTGATTATCTAAACGAAACATTTTTCAAATTAAAACCCGCATGATGCGTACGACCATTTGGGGTTTAATCGAAATTATTTGAAATAAGACCAAAAGGAAAGAGAAGAGAAAAAAAAATTAATCCCTTGTATTTTTATTTATTCTATATTTTTCTTAAATTCCTACAAATTTTAGATTAAAAAATAAAGAAATAAGATAAAAATTATTTTTATAATGATAATATATTTTTTTTAAAATGCAAACCAATTGATAGAAATATTAGGTGTCTAAAATAATAAAGCAAGTGGATCTCATTGTACAATGATGTTACGAAAAAAAAAATGTGTAAAACTCAAGTTCGTTTCTTTTTTTTTATAAAATGGAACAATAAAAAAAGAAACAAATGAACCAAAAAATTGAGTTTCAACACTATTCAATTGGACCTTTTTATTATCACTATTTATTTATTATCTTTTGATAAAATAAATAAATAAATAAATGAAACTAAACACTCACAATATCTCAATTCACTCATGTTGGTCACTATGAAAAAGTAACTTTAATTGGCTAAGAAACCTTGCCACCTTGCCATAAATTCAATCACACGCAAATTTCATTATTGTGCCACATCACGTCATTCCTTTTTAATTTATTATTCTTTCTTCTTCCTTTCAATTTTTCGGTGCCAAAAATCCTTGAGTCAAACTTAGGCACCAAACCTGCACCTCACAATTGCGTTTCTATACTTTAGATTACTCTTCTTATTATTTTTTATTTATTCAATGACAAGACAATTGGGTCTAATCATTTTTCTTCCATATCTTTCACTTCCTTTACCAAGAACCCTAAAATGCTTTAGGGTTGGAAAAGAGGGAACATTGGGGTGCGACACCGTTCAATGAAAAGGGGTTGCGATACCCTTGCGTACTAAGGGAACGAGAGCGAGGGAGAAAGGGGAAGAAGAATGCGACGAAGATGGTAGTTTTCGGGGTTCTGATGTGAGGTGGTGACGCAGCGGCACTATTCAACAGCGTGGACGGAGGCGTGAGGCTTGTGAGATGGGGAGGAAGATCTCGGTGAATGGTGGACCAACATTGAAGAAGTTTAAAGGAGGTTTTGAGTGTCTTGGTTCGTTTGGTCTATGTATCTATTGTTTCACTTATGGTTTGGTTTGGTTTGTAGGTGAAGAGCTCGAATTTGAGAAATTTATGATTTTTTTTATCCATGATATTAGTTTTATTTTACTTGGTGCAAGGTGCTGAACACATGGGGCAGGATAGTATGCAAGATATGTATGTGTAACAATGAAACATTCGGATAATGAAACAGTCAGACCAAAGACAGGGTAAGCAAGTCACCAACCTTATGCGTCGTTTCCATCCTCTGTTGCTCTTTCTTTTTCTCTGGTGCTCTATGTGTCGTTCTCTTCCTCTGTTGCTCTTTCTTTTCTGTTTCAATCCTCTATTGGGTCTCCAGAGTAGTGATTGGGGAAAGATGGGTTTTTCAAAAATGTTTGAATGAGAGCTCCAGAGGAGTCTTGGAGAATGAGGAGGAAAAAAGAATTGTTGTTATGGGAGCCCTGTCCTGAGATTAAAAAGAATGAGCCTATTCAGCAGGAAAAGACCCGTTGGAGGGTTGACTTGGGCAGGTGTTTGAAGGGACAAAGCCATTTTGTTGAGAACAAGTAATGTTTGGCAGCAGCAGGAAGGTTGGCAGGGGACAATTTGTTAGGATGGGTATTGCAGGAGGTGGCTTTGCTGAAGGCAACATTACATGGAAGCATTGTAGGCAGTAGGTAGCAGACAGAAGCACTGCAAGGGGCAGAAGCATGAACAAGGTTTGGAGGGCTGAGGGTATAGCTGGCAAAGGGAGGATCCTCACTGAATTTAGGCAAAATAGGAAAAAGAATCCTCCAATTTCGAATCTCCCCTTTTTGTTATTTCTCAATTTTAATTTTAATATTTTTTTTGTAAGATAAAATTATATACATGGAAAAGAAAAATATTTTGTTTGATTATTATTTTTTTATAAAGAAGGTAAAACTAACAAAATGACAAGAGTAAAAATTTTTGCTTTTCACTATTTCATCTTTCCCAAAATGAGAAAGAGGTAAAAAGAGAAATTAAACTACATCATTAATTATTTTTACATTCTAAAAATGAAAGAAAATAAGAAAAAAAAATTCAAAATTCTAATTAAAAGAGAAACTTTTTATTATTAATATTTTGAGAAATTATTAAATAAATCCGGACAAAATTAGGTGTTGACAAGATGCAATAACTATAGTGTTGACTTCATGAATTGAGGAGAATTGAAGCAGAGAAGTTTAAATGGAGCAATTGGATGACACGTGATAGCAACGAACGAAATTGGAAGCAATTGAATAATGAACAATTGAGTGAATGGTAGAGAGAGATTAGGTACAATCTCTTTGGAAAGACTAGACTAGTCTCCTAGGAGCACTAATTTAGAGGGAGCTTCAATGAACAAAAGGCTGAAGAATTTTTGCAATATAAAGTATTATTCACCAAAGCTTAATTGTACAAAGTGAGACTCCCTATTTATAAGCTAGGTAGAAGTCAAAAAGCTTCCTCCGAAAGCTTCTTCAAATTTACTAGAAGTGAGTGCTCCAATCAGCTAATGACACATGGCCTTCTCTCTTTGATTCACACTGCTTTTGATGGGTCATATGTCATGTCGTAATGCATGTATTCAATGTGATAGTGTGGTCGTGGAACTTCAAGTGCAGTGGAGTGGGTTACATTATTTCCATGGTTCCAATTAACCTATGCATTTTTGCCTTGTACGTCTAATCATGAGTGCATTTCCTAACTAAGAAAACAAATCCAAAATAATGAATTTAATGGCCCAAATACATGGCCTAAATCAAAAAGGCCCAATACATGGTTCAAATCAAAGTTTAATATGCTCTGTACAAGATGGCATTATGGTTTATGATAATAATTTAACTCTACTGTGGTTAGTTGAGTCCTAGTACTTGCGTATTCTTCTGGCCATAACTCATGTAGTAGGTCCTTTGTTGAGAGGCCTGCCATCAAACTTGACTTGCTATTTAGAAATGACGAAAGCTGGGGGAGGAGAAGCGAAAGGTGGTTAAAGAAGAAACTGTGAAATAGTTAACGGGCGACAAATGGAGGATATGTATCGACTTCACTAACTAGAATAATGCTTTCCCAAAGGATTCCTTTCCTTTGTCTAATATAGACACATTGGTAAAGAATGCGTCAGAATGTGGGCTCCTTAGCTTCTTGGATGCATAATTGGGATACAATCAGATACATATGCACCCTCTCAATGTAGACAAGACGACATTTATGACCAAGGATGCAAACTACTTTTATAAAGTAATGCCCTTTAGATTGAAGAATGTTGGTATAACTTATCAACGTTTGATAAACAAAGTTTTGTAACCAATGAATGGGAGGAATGTGCAAGCTTATGTTGACAACATGGTAGTTACATCTACAATGACGACAAACCACTGATCAGACCTAGAAGAGTTGTTCGTCACCATTGGAAAATATCAACTTAAGCTTAATCATGAGAAATGTGTGTTTGGTGTCAAAGTGGGAAAATTTTTGGATTTCTTACTTACTAACAAGGGAAAAGATGCAAACCCAAACAAGTGTTATGGTATTATCAACTTGAGGAGCCCTTCAAATGTGAAAGAGGTCCAACGTTTGACGGGATGATTGATGACCTTGTCTTGTTTCCTTTCTAAAGGAGGAGACAAGAGTTTTCTGTATTTCTAGTGTCTTCAGAAGAACAGTCATTTTGTTTGGGCAGAGCAATGCAAGGAAGCTTTTCTGAAGTTGAAAGAATATCTATCCAGTCAATCGATGCTCAACAAACCAGTGCCACGCAAGCCATTTCAGTTATACCTCAAAGTGACCGACCGTGCTATAAGCTAAATCCTTGTGCAAGAAGATGGGAGAGGGCAAAAATCTATCTACTTTGTTAGCAAGGTGTTGTAAGGAGTTGAGGTTCGATATCAAAAGATAAAAAAGACAACATTATTGGTGGTAGTAACAACTCAACGACTTCAATGTTATTTCTAGAGGCATACCATTATCATAATGACCGATCTCCCAATCAATAAGTGCTCACGAAGTCGAACATTGCTAGTAGAATGGTGAAATGGTCAGTTGAATTATCCAAGTTTGACTTGTAGTATGAGTCTCGAGGACTAATTAAGAGTTTGATTCTGGCCAACTTTGTGGCAAAACTCACATCACTATCTGATCCATCTGAAAGAGTTAAGATAAGGTGAATTTTTTTTTAAATTAATTATAAAATTAGTTAAGAAAATATTTTTCTGTCTTAACTAGTTTTGAAAACTTATACGAGTAATTTTAACACGTTGAATATTTATTAATATAATTTTCGGTCGTGATATTTTACAAATTTAAAGAATTTTTTAATATTTTAGGAAGTATATAAGATTATTGTTGATATTTTAAAAACATTCTTATCTTCTTTTCCTCAGCAGAGGAAACACAGAATAGCAACAATGGCGAGTCCAAGAGAAGGAGTATATTTGATGGCGTTCCTCCTTCTCTTCTCTCCTTCGGAACTGAGATTCTCAGAGGCTGCAACAGAGGACCCAATTCCCGCAGATTGGCCTCACCAGTTCCACGCGTTGCTGTTCATGAACCGAACCGGAGCGCTCCAGAAACTGGACTTGTGGTACGACTGGCCCAACGGTCGCAACTTCAACATCATTCAGAATCAGCTTGACCACGTTGTGACCTACGACCTGGAGTGGAACAACGGCACTTCCTTCATCTACACGCTCGATCCCTCCAACCCCACGTGCCAAGTCCTGCACGTAGAAGTGGGTATTCTCCGCCCCAATTGGCTCCAGGGTGCAACCTATCTGGGTCAGCACCGAGTTGATAATTTCCTCTGCAATGTGTGGGAGAAGGTCGATTTCATTTGGTACTACGAGGATGTCCTCACTCGCAGGCCTGTTAAGTGGATCTTCTACTCTGGTTCGTACTCGCATCTCTCTTCATTATGTATTCATACTTAATCTGTCACAACTTGTTGCAGAAATGAAATTTCAAGCACTGAACATTTACAAGTCTTTTCCATGGTAGGAGATTATTAGTTAGTAACTCCATTTAGTAGTTATGCAATTTCTTTTTTTCTTAATTAAGTTTTAATCAAAATAATTTTGATGAAATATGTTGATGATATATGATTTTACATAGTTATATATTAAGTGTTCAATCTTTGATTGAATCTTCCAATCCATTTACTTCGCTGCCACTTTTCACACCAGATACGCTCAATGATCACCAATGCTGCAGAGGACACTCGCAAGTTTTTTTTTTTTTTCAAATTTTTTTTATTTGCAATAATTATACTTGGAATAATATCAGAAAATCCATTTCTCCAATGACATGTTTCCCATCCCATAAATTTTGTGGCACAAGCATCCATAATATTGCCATTGAAATTGGATTTTCAAAGAGAAAAGTGCCACTAAAATTGGAATGGACAGAAAAGGAAAATGAATCAATAGGCACTCCACAGGTTTCATCCCACTCTCTATGGTTGCTCACAATGTTCTAATGTGCCCCAGGTTCCCGGTTGTTATGGGGTTTGGAGTATAAGGTAAATAATGGTTAAGATAAAAGTGTTACTAACACAAAATATTATTGTATCAATCACAGGTTAAAGTTAGAGAAATCTGAATACCTGATCGTGGTGGGAAGAAATAAAGTTGCATTCACCATGTGAATCCATACGCGAACTTAGTGAGATGAAATAGAGTCCCACTCACAAACCCGTTATCCTTTAGTTAAACATTAGATGTAGTTTTTAATTGATGTGTCATAATTTGATTAGAAGAACATGATTTAGGACAGGAAACGGAAAGAGGTGATGTTGTGTTTAATCTCCATGGACACAAACATAATCAACTGTTATTATTTTGTGTCAAATTAAAAAACTTGAGCATATGTTAAATGGATATTGATTGAAAACATGAATATAAATGTAATGGATTAGGACTACTTAATTTTTTTCCATAATGACTGATGCGAAACAATAACTACTATTATATAGATTATGATATTATCTTAAAATTTAAGTTTGATTTTATCTGAACATCAAACTTTGTTACCCCAAAAATTCTATTGTAGTCATATCATTAGTCAATTTGCAGTCATTGGTATTTTTCTGTTAGTTATGTTTATATGTCTTCCTTATTTGAAACATTTCCTTGGCGTTTATTGAAGTTAGCATGCGTTGATTTAGTGAATACGAATCTAATTTGGTGGGTGCAGGATACACTGCTCACGTGATGACATTTGAGGTCGGTGCAGTTCTTGAGGATCCAAATTGGCAGGCTCCTGTGTACTGTTTTAGTGAGAATGAAAAGAAAAATGATAGCCCCAATTTAGGACCTGCTGTTCGTGGTGGTTCTCTTGGGAGTTTGACGAGAGGGGCACCCCCTCGGGAAACTGTGTAATTATAATTTTGATCTACTAGAGGTTCTTATGCATCACTGTTGTTTGTGAGCTATGACAGTCTTTGGAACTTAAGCTAGACCAAGCACCCAGATATTTTTATTGGATTTGCTCTGTTTTGTGGGAATTATAGAATGTTTTGTCGCAGTCACACTCTGGTAAAAGTGGCTTAATTAGTTGGGCTCGTGGGAAGTAGTATCGAGGCTTGGGCTTAATTTACCAGATACTTGTCAGTTATTGAATTAGAAAGTTTGAAATATTCTCGTTAGAAAGAATTATTTTGTAAAGTGTTGGTCTTCCATTGACTTGTTAAACGTTTTTTATGTCTAATGACTATTAGGCTTTACATGGCAAGTGAATTGGGATAGTATAACCTAATATTGTGTAGATGCCTGATAAGTGGAACCATTGCAATTCTTTTGCTTATGGTTTGAATAGACATGAGACTCTACGAGAAGAGACGTGAATAAACTAGTGTAGCTTTCATGAAGTATGTCTCTTGTCGACTTTCTTTGTAGATATATATTTTGGAGCGTATGGTGAGAACTTTTGTGTGATCTCATACTTTTCTATCGAGTTTGATGAACAAGAAGATTTCATCTTACAAATCAAAGACGCAAAAGGCACTCAGGAGCTTAAATGGATTCAAAACCATGTTAAAAAGACAATGAGTTCATGAGGTAAGCACCATTAAACTTTCAACTATGATCTAATTTGTTTATTCATGATAGCATTCCATGATTCATGGTGTGTAGTAGACTATAACAACATGTTTATGATTTATTTGTCATTATTAGAAAAGAAGGTTTTATTATGATTTAAGCCTTATGGATTGCATCCTAAACTCTAACCTTCTAATAATGCAAACGTGTGACATATATAGTATAAAATAATAAAGAAAATAAGTTAAATGAACAACTATTATTAATTAAAGAAATAATTATAGAAAATACACACAACCAACTGCTTAAGAACTATGTTTGGCTGATAACACTATCTGATAGCTAACAAAATTCAAGGAACTCTTCAATGTTAAGAAACCCTTCACAAAGGATCAAGATAACCTATGACATCACATTTGTCTCTTTGTTGCGTCTCACTTACTGAGAGTTAATAATTTATTTTGTTTGCATCAAAGAAATCCCCTAGTGAAAATTTGTAAGAAATTTAGTTATTTATAGTGTGCCGGATCTTGGCAGTTTAGTACTTCCAAATATATTGTTCACTAAAGAGTCAAAATGAGTGCACTTTGCTTTATAAGCACATTTAGGAGAGAATATCTCTAGCGAAAAAGAGAGTATGAGCTTGATTCTAAGAAATTATTATTAATTTTAAATCAAAGTTAATTTGTTTTGGTTGGAATGAGAAGGTTGTTCACATTACAGAATACTTCATTTCTAGTGGAGAAAGAGTGGCATGTTTGAATAGAACGAAAGGACTCTTGTGTAGACACATAATTGAATTATAATTGAAGTACATCACTTAAACTTTAAGCACCCAACAATTTCATAAATGTGTAGCTTGGAAGAAGTAGATGTCAAGATCGACTTTATTTCATAACTCTCCAAGGTATCTTTTAAGGACAAAATCATGACGGAGCTTCGAGTTCCAAAACGAACACAATACCTCAGATGTGATGATTAACTCTGGTGATTTTATCTCAATGGACTTGAAGTCGAAACATTGGCCTCATCTATAAAAAAGAAAAAGTTGTTCCAAAGATGAACTCATATTTCGTTAGCCCTCGACTCTGAGAGATGTGAGACTATTAGGCACATCGCAACAAGCCCCCCGAGTCGAGGGCTAAGAGAATAAGGGTTTGTATTTGAAACCACTTTTTCATGACAGATGACACTAATACTTCAACCTTAGGTCCTTTAAGATAACATCATTACAATCAATTACTGTATTTGAGCTATTGTTTGAAGCTTTGTCATGATTTTGTTCTTAAAAGGCGCATCGGAGGGTTAAGAGAGGAAAATACATTTAAATTGCCTTTAACCTCGACTCCTAAGTGATGTGGGATTATTGGATATATTGGAATAAGCCCCCTAGTCGAGGGGTTAAGGGAACGGGGGTTCATCTTTGGAATCACTTTTCCATCCCCATAAATAGAGCCACTGTTTTGACCTTAAGTTTGTTGAGATAGCATCACTAGAGTCATTCACCACATATGAGGTATTATCCGTTTTGGAGTTTGGAGCATCGTCACGATTTTGTTTTTCAAAGGCGTCTTGGAGGGTTAAGGGAGAAAGTGTATTTAAATTTTCTTTGACCTGGGCTCTTAAGCAAGGTGGGACTATCAGGCGTATTGGAACAAGTCCCGTAGTCGAGGGGCTAAGGTAGCAAAGGTTCATATTTGGAACCACTTTTCCATCCTCATAAATAGAGCCAATGTTTTAACCTCAAGTCTCATGAAATAACATCATTAGAGTTAATCACCACATGTGAGGTATTATCCGCTTTGGAGCTCGGAGCTTAGTCACGATTTTGTCCTTAAAAGGCGCCTTGTAGGGTTAAGGGAAGAATATGCATTTAAATTGTCATTAACCTCGACTTCTAAGTGATGTGAGACTATTGGGCACACCAGAACACCAACAACACAACAATTGATCTTTCTACAAAATTCTGATTGCACCTAAATAAACTTCACATGAGTGAATGCCGATTGGAATTACCTCAATCATTGATTGTGCCCCACAATAATGCAAGTGTTCATAGATCGGAAGTCAACTTTATATTTCATTTTTGCCTTATCGCGAAGTATATCATTCAATGTTGTTTTCGAGTTGATGGAGCCATAAGAAAGGACATTGATGCTCTCACTACGTTTTGTTGTGAACATGTCAACCCAAAAATGATGTTTCAAGAAACAATGGACCCATCTCTCATGCTCACTAAATAATGGGGCCAACCACTCTTTGTCAACAAGATCAAATTTCAAAACAAAAGCACACCAATTACCAACAAACACAGCCATGGTTAGTAACTCATAAACAACGCATGACAATGCATATTTAATGCTTTGGTACTCCTTATATCCTTTCAACTTTTCAAGTAAATTTTTCATAATGTGCCATAGGCACCACCTATGACGGGTATTTAGGGAAACAACTTTAATTGCCCTTTTCATTGCTTAGCAGTGATCTATGATTATTCCTTGAAGAGACAGAAAGGACGTGCACTGCATCCAAGCCTTAAACAACCAAACAAAAGAAGTGGTGTCTTTACCAGGTAACAACCGACAACCAAGCAAAATTGATCGTCCATGGTACTTACTCTCACAAAAGGTGCAAATGGCATGTCATACTTGTTAGTTAGGTATATTGTGTCAAAGAACACTACACACCAAAGTACTCTGACATTGTCTTACGTCTAGCGTCCACCCAAAAAAGCATTTTTGACAAAACAATCGTCATGTTGGTCTATTTCATAATAAAAGTCCTTGTTAAACCCTCTCATGTGAAAAATATGATATCAATGTTTTGCCGTCACCCATCTTTCCTAGCAAACTCTCTCACTACTCACAATTTCGAATGTCACTTTTAATAAATGGAAGATTCTCATATCCTCTAGCTCTTGAACAAGAGAACGAGAACTCTTGCTCAATCTAACTCCTGCCTAAATCATTAAGTTGAAGTATGTGTTTCACATTGAAGCTCAACTTCCTATTACCAGTGAACAACTGAGACTTTGAAGGGCTAAGGTTGTGACAATGCTCATCATTGAAGCTCATGATGTACCTCAAACGCTCTGTCAAACCGACAATCATTTTTTGTAGGACAAGCAATCTTTTTGTTGGGTTAGTTTTGTACTGACTTGAGTTACAAGTAACAAGCATACCTGCTCGTGCAATGCAGGAATTTTTTTATCTAATCCAGTCCTTAAATTTCGTGCCTTCATACCAAAACCTCTTTTTACACCATATTGCCTATGAAAGGAATTAACAACTTCTTCAGTTTCAAATGTCATCCCAACTAAATGACAACTTATTTGCACGCATGTTAATATGTAAACGTAACTCATATTGTCATCATATGAAAAATATGTGCACACTTAACTTCCAAACACAAATAATACTTGTACAACAACACGTAGGTCATATTGTAGAAAATGAAATGGAAAAAGGTGAACATTTTGAGAAAGAAATGAGTGTACAACATTTGATATTGTGAAATCCTAAAAAAAGTTTGTTAAATCTTTCAACTATAGGATGTACCAACGCGTGCAATAGTACCAAAACCAAGAACAAGACGAAATTTTAAACCCTTGTCTTCTCAGAAGCGAGGACAGGGACAAGACAATATTGTCTTGATTAATCTTGTTAGATGTGAATAGATGGGTGTGAACTAATTGTACAGTAAATGTAATCTAAAGTAACCAATGTACTGGGATACTGTTAAACCTCAAGTTTTGTATTTCAACCATTCTTTCTTTGTCACACATAAACATCACCTATGCAATACTGCCATCTGCTAACACCCCCCAAGTAATGTAAAATTACAATGGATGACCATTACCACTTTAACCAAGTGTTGTGCTTGCTTAACCAAATGTTTGAACGAAATCAATCACTAAATTTTGGACGCCGAAAACATGAGCTTTCTTTAATAATACGTTCTCATATTTGGTTAAACCACTCATAATGACTTCTATGGTTCCTTAGTCATGCCTAGTTATGCTCTTGTATTGTTCCCATCTGATACAATTTGCAGTATCATAGGTAACTAGTTTGACCAACCCGTATACTGGTTTAAGCAACTTCTTCAACCTTGTTAACAAACATCAAGTTTTCTACTTTCACCATTCTTTTTGGGCTCATACAACAATCACCTTTGCATTACTGCTTTGTGTTAACCCTAACCATCCAACTCTCTAATGTCAATTTAGCCAAGCTTTGATCTTAGTTAACCAAATCTAACTACATGATTGAGCACTAAATTTTGGATGTATAAAACATGATTGTTGCTATTGACCTTTATGGATCCTTAGCCATGCTAAGGCACACTCTTGTATTGTTTCTATCCACCATTTGTCATAGGAAACTGGTTTAACCAGCACCTTTACTGATTTAATCAAAATCTTCAACTTTGCTAACCAATTATTTCTATTTTTGAAAATATGAAGTTTTCTACTTTAACCATTCTTTTTGGGCACATACAAGCATGACCTTTGTATTATTGCCTTGCGTCAACCCCAACCCACGTGTCTCTCCAATATTAGTTTAACCAAGCTCTGAGCCTACTTAACCAAATGTGATTACATAATTGAGAAGTAAATTTTGGCCGTGTAAAACATGATGTTTGCTTTATTGACCTTTATGGGTACATAGCCATGCCTAATCATGCTGTTTTATTGTTCCCGTCTATGCAATTTATAGTATCATAAGGAACTTGCTTAACCAACCTGTATATTGATTGAACCAAAATCTTCAATGTTGTTAACCAATGTATTCTATTTTTGATAAACATGGAGTTTTCAACTTTAGCCATTCTTCTTGGGCGCATACTAGCATGACCTTTGCATTAGTGTCGTGTGTCAACCCCAATACATGTGGCTCTCCAGTACCAGTTTAACCAAGCTCTGAGCTTACTTAATCAAATGCGATTACATGATTGAGATTTCAGATTTTGGACGTGTAAAACTGACATTTTCTTTAGTGGCCTCTATAGGTCCTTAGCCATGCCTAGTCATGCTCTTATATTGTTTACATCTTATACAATTTGCATTATTATAGGGAGTTGGTTTAACCAATCCCTCTACTGATTAACCAAAATATTCAACCTTGTTAACCAATGGTTTCTAATTTTAATAAACATGAAGTTGTCTACTTTAACCATTCTTCTTCGTCACATACAAGCATGACCTTTGCAATACTACCATGTGTTAACCCCAACCCATGTGGCTCTCAAATACTAATTTAACCAAGCTCTGAGCTTACTTAACCAAATGTGATTACAAGATTGAGAACAAAATTTTGGATGTGTAAAACATGGCCTTTGCTTTACTAATCTTTATGGGGTCCTGAGCCATACCTAGTCATGTTATTATATTGTTCCCATACAATACAATTTGCAGGATCATAGAGAAATGACTTACCAAACATATATATTGATTAAACCAACATCTTCAACATAGTTAACCAATGTATTATATTTTTGATAAACATGAAGTTTTCTACTTTCACCATTCCTCTTGGGGACATACAAACATGACCTTTTTTCATTATTGTCATGTGTCATCCCCAACCCATGTGGGTCTTCAATACCAATGTAACCAAGCTCTAAGCTTACTTAACCAAATGTGATTACATGATTGAGATTTAAGATTTTAGGCATGTAAAACTTGACCTTTGCTTTACTGACTTCTACAGGTCCTTAGCCATGCCAAGTCATTGATAATGTTAATTTTTATTATAATTTTCAGTCAATTTTACCCTTTTTAAGCTTGAAATTTGCTAAATTTTATGTCTTTATCTTCTTTTATAAAAAATTGTGTACTTCTTATAGATAATTTAATCAAATTATACTACTAATCCCCATTATTTTGATTTTGGTTTGATAAATGAATAGGAGGCATCTAGGTCAGAAGAGCAAGATTAGAATTCATGAGGAGTAAAATAAGGTTAAAGTTGAATCATGATGCTCTCAGATGGGTCGGCCGCCAATGCACTAAATTGCGTTTGACACTAAAAGACTTGCATTGGGAGTGAACGCCGCTGATCTGACACCTTTTTTCTTATTTAAAGAGATTAGGGCTAGACACTTCGACACTTCTCATAAAGTTGGCTTGAGATAGAAAAATGTATCTTTAGATGGCAATTAGGATTTAGAGGGGTTCTCTTTTCTTCTCTTCGGGTACTACTTTTTTTTATTGTTCATCTTTTTTTGTTTGGTCTCTTTATGAAAATAATGAACTAAATTCATTATTGTTAATGCTTGTTGTGACTTAATCATTCATCACATAATATTTGATATATGACATTTGATTCAAAACATAATATTTGATATGATATTTGATTCAAAGGATATTGAAAAATATCTAATCTAAAACTAAATACAAAAATACACAATTTACTATTAGTTTTTTTACTTTTTAAACATTTTTCTTTTATATTTTAGACTTTTAGTTCACATACTTATATTTAATAAATTCTAACAATTTGTGCTGTTTTCTTATATTAATTAACTATTTATCATATTATTACATCTTATATATTTTATATTTTGATTACAATGTTTACATTTTGTAAGATAAAATTAAACATATTCTCGCAACTATTACTCAAACAAAATTTATCACACCTAGTACGACTTTGTTGCAATTATACTAAAATCATTTTTGCTTAGCATAATTTTAAATTTATAGAGAAGTTATATTTCTTATGCACTTCAACCTCGACAAATTCAATTCGTGTATAAGGAACACAACTTCTTCAAAAAGTGAAATTGTATTTATCTAACAATATTTATTATTTACATAAATAAAACTTTTGTCTATTATAAGAATTTTTTTTGTGAAATTACATCAAAATAAGAATTTTCTAGTTAGGGTATCTTGCTTGTCATTTTCCTAAATAATAATGGTGTTGCATTATAGTTTTTTCACCAGTTCCCTTAAAGTCAGATTAAAATCATATTTTTTTAAATTAGGAAAATTGAAAACTGTTAAAAGAACATAATTAATCCTTATAAATATATATATATATAAGTAAAATAAGAAGTCATGATTTTATGTTATTTTTATTTTAATCTATTGGGACACTGCAGGGCACAGCATAAAATAATTGCAAACATAAACAGTTTTATAGTGAATTGGGATTTTGGGGGTATAAACAAACGAACCAAACCAAAATGTGTAGAATCGAAATTGGAACCTGTCTCCTCGGCGTCTGCTTCTACCTCTGGATGATGAACGATTCACAGGGCAGAGTCCAATAACACAGGCAGTGGTAAGCAATTCAGCTCTCTCTCTCCCTCTCTCTGGATTCAACCTTTCACGATTCTGGGTTATGGTTGTGGCGCTTCCACTGAGATTTCAAGCGCCGCGACTAACACCGATTCCTTTATATTCCATCATTGGGTATTGATTATCATTAGCATAAAAGAAAAGAATAGATGGGTTCGGGTTCGGATTCGAATGGATGGAACCGTGCCCGAGGGTTGGCGGTTAAGACTCTGCTACTCATTGGTGGCGCACTTCTCATCAAGCGACTCCGCAAGTCCACCACGCGCTGGGACCATGCTCATTTCGTCTCTAAGGCCCTCACTGGCCCAAAGGTTCTCTCTTTTTTTCCTTTTCTCTTATCACCTCCTAATCTTTCTTTTCACTTCCATTCCTCAATTGCTGTTATTCTTGCTGCTCTAGTATTCAAAGGACCAAGCTTCCAGAGACCCTGATAACTATTTCAATATCAGGTATTTTTTTTTTTTTTTTGTTATCATCTTTTTTGGGACGAGGCTTTTGAAATGGGACAACGCTGAGATTTCGTTTTTGCAGAATGCTTACATGCCCCGCCGCAGAGCTTGTCGATGGTTCTAAGGTTTTGTATTTTGAGCAGGTGAGTGAGCATTGCTATGCCACTTTACAAGTTACTTCTCTGTGAGTTTTTGTTTTTGCATTAAATATTATTAGCTCAATGCTGTTCTTTTTCCTGCTGCTAGGCTTTTTGGAGGAGTCCACAAAAACCCTTTCGGCAGGTAGAGTTTCATATCTTGTGTGTGATAAATTCTATTTATGTTTTCTGTTTCTGTTTCTGTTTCTTCGTGCTTGAGATATCTAGAGGGAGGAAGATGCTTCCGTTTGATATTTTTTTGATGGAAAATGTCTGCATGTTATCTTTAGCTTGTTGCTTTTTTTTTTTTTTTTTTTTTATTTTTTTTTGTTTTTTTTTTTTTTTTTTTTTTTTTTTTTTTTTCTTTTAATTATTCTTCGTTTGTATCATTCATTTGTTTGCAGAGGTTTTTTATGGTGAAACCTTGTCCGAAAGAGTTGAAATGTGACGTTGAGGTATGTAGTTGTTCACTTTAATGATACAGATGCCCTTGTACTTTGTTGTATGAAGCATGTGCTGGTGCTAGTGATTAGTTAGCCATACCACATTTGCCTTAAGCACCATGTTTTGCATATATTTATGATGTTGTTTTTGTCTTTCTTACATCTATACCTTTCAAAACAGTATTGAGATTTTCTTTAAAGGGAATGTATAACCTTTATACAGAATGACGTTATAAAAAGTTATACTAAACCTTCCTTACGTAATGTGAACTGGACTGTATAAAACTTCTTGTGAAGCTTTTCTGGTTTTATATATGCGTAATAATGCAGGACATATAATTAAATGCTGGGTTGCTGTTTCGGCTATCGTTGATGATTATTTACATTGGTGTGTATAATTGATTCAAATATTGCCGACATTCAATTATTATTTAGACTTGCTCTTTTGCTTTTGCTCTGGTTTGTAGAAGTATGATTTCATTTCAGCTTATTTCTTTTAAGAGGAATAGTATACTCTTTCTTGTTGCAACTTACAAAAAGTGCTGCCAGGTTTTGTTTATTAATCAGAGCACGCATACTAATTTCTGTTCAATGGCAGTTAAGTGCATACGCCATTAGAGACATGGAGGAGTACAAAAATTTCTGTGATCGGCCAAGGGATCAGCGTCCACAGCCAGATGAAGTCATTGGGGTAAGCATCTTAGATTAGTCATCCTCATTGTTCATACTCTTAGAAGCTTCTTCACTAGACATTTATGATTTCTTTTTGGTTAGAGAGAGAGAGAGAGAAGTGGAATAGAGAAGAGAGTGATTTGAAAATGAAAAGAGGAAAATCTTAGGATGTTAAAAATAAATTCTGTAGAGGTAGAGTGTAAATTAAATAAAAGGAAGAGAGAGATAGGTGAAAATTAAAGATATATTCAGGATGGAAAAGAAGGAAAGGGGGAGGCTAAAAAAACAATGGAATTTTTAAAATATAATTATATCAGTTTGATTAGTGGATATCCTGAAACTGCTTCGACATGTCATTTGGCAAACAATTAGAAAACCACAGCTGAAATCAAGAGTTGGGTATAAAATATCCCAAATTTAATACCACAAACATAATATATTAATAATTAAGGAGCCATTGGAGAAACGATGTTTCACAAAATGCGATGGATGCCAAGAATCTGATTGTTCACCATGAGGTTGATAAAGGCAGTGTGGCGAGTCAAATGCATAACTATCTGCTACCATTCTTAAATGACAATTGACCAAATGAGTGAAGAAATGTTCTAGTTTGTCTGAGGAAACGAAGCTTTTATTTTCCCCTAATTTTGTTTATATGGTGATCCTATGATAATTCTATGACCTAGGAAAGTAGGATGTAGAAGTTTGTTTGGCTGGCTTCCTGAGTCTATTATCTGGACAGAATCTGGTATAAAGGAGTTTTCTTTCATGAAATGCTAGTAGATAAATCACCATATATATATATATATATATACATACATATATATATCCATCCATGGATTGATTTTGTCTTCTGCATCTTTTCTTGCTCTTCCTGTGTGTTGCTGTGGATTTTCTAAGATTGTTTCAGTTGACATTTAGATTTTTGAAAGACTTTACATTAATGAATTATCTTTTTTGAAATCTGTGCAAAAAGTCTATTTGATTGACTGTTTCTAAGGTAATTACTTAGGCATGTTCGAAATGGGGATTCATGACAAGTTTGTGTATTTGAATATCTTGATATCTTTTACTTGAACAATTGTAATATTTGTACTGTGGCTTGCAGGATATCGCAGAACATTTGACAACAGTACATCTTAAGCGTTGTCCACGAGGAAAACGTTGCTTATACGAAGGTTCAACCCCACCTGGTGGATTTCCTAATTCATGGGTAATTTCAGTTCACATCCCCGTCTTAATATCCCCATCCCCGTCCTTTTTTACCATTACTACTGCATATAAAAGTTGGGTTCAAACACCTGCATTCTTTATAGCAGAATGGAGCAAGCTATTGTACTTCAGAACTTGCAATCATGAAGAACAATGAGATACACACCTGGGATAGGGGTTATGATGACGAAGGAAATCAAGTTAGTATTCTTCATATCTTTTTATCTACTTTGATGGATCGGTTTACCTTTATAGTTGCAAATATAGATATATAGTATATGGCAACAACAAAGAAAATCAGCAACATTAATTATTTCCTATTTGTTTGCAGGTCTGGGGACAAAAAGAAGGCCCTTATGAGTTTAAGCCTGCACCAACCTCCAGTTTTAATGATATGTTTTCTCCCTTGAATTTCCCCCCTCCACCGTCCATGGAGAGAAGAATAGAGGGTTCATTTGTTTTGCAAGAATGAAAGCGTTCCATATAACTACATTTGTGTAATTCTGCTATTGTAGCTGTATGTCAATATAATGTTTTTTTGTTAGTATGCACTATCTTGTCAATATTTCGAGTAATATTTTTATCCCAGTTAGTGTTAAAAGCAATAGTCAAATAAAGAGCTGGCTTGCTAGATCATGTTTGGATTAGATTTTGTTTAGAGATTATAATCTTATTCATTGAGAACAAATTGTTGGTGATACAAGTAAAATATATAGGAAATTTAACGGAAGAAATAAGATAGAAACCTGCAAACTGAACTAAATAAACAAACGAATAGGAATAAATTAGAGGCCTATATATTTTGAAGGTAATGGAATCGAACATCCAGCCTAAAATTTGTTGTTCAGATAGAAGTATAATCCCACAAGCACTGCAATTCCCACAGCAGCTACAATTGGAAGTGCCTTCCTGTTTAAAATATATTTCTAGATAATGTCAAGACACAAGAATGATGTGAGGTAGTGAAGATACTATGCAAAAGACTAGAAATGTCTCACCCAATGGCCTCTTCTTTCTGGATGTCGGATTTCCTTGCCTTTCTTGCATCTGTTTCATTTGCGTTTCGTGCAACAGCTGGAGCGTACGGCCTAAACCTTTTTTTTGGAGCACCACAAACTGCAAAAGGCCATTTCGAGGCAATGAAAATACAGTATACCTACTTAGCTCAGTGGCCCTCTTGTTTCTTTTGTATCAAATGGAAAGCAAATTATGTTTAGCATTGATTTTCCTTTAGTTTCTTTGGTTAGCAACGTAGGAGGTCAAGTAAAGAGTGATTAACTACCAGGACAGAAGAATTTATCGGGCAATTTCTCAAAGGGTGTCCTGTCATTGTAAATATACCTGCATCATTATCAACAGATGCATAAAATTGTGCTATATATACTTGATACATGAATCATCTATCACTGAGAAAAGAGAAGGATAAAGGATGAGGGAAAAGATGAAAGGAAACCCGCAATCACGACAGATATAAGCCTGCTTGGAAGCCACACGCATGGAAATCCTGGGAGCTCCAGAAGTAAGAGGGTGTTGTTTTGGATGAAGTAACAGATTAAGGGAACCAGAGAAGAAAGATGACTTCAAAACTAAAGGCTTGAACTGTGGTCGCAAGCCAGCATTGGCAGTTGGGGCTAATGAAGGAGGGGACCTTGCAGTGTTAAGGGCTATTGTGGATGGCTGCAGCTGCATTGCCATTTATTTTCCTTTGCTGTTCCTATGTCTCTCAGTTGACAGAGTGAGTTAAGGAAGAGACAATATAAAGAGAGACAAGTTGATAAGAAAAAGGTTGTGAAACGAAGGGTGATTCTCATGTGAATGTTATACAATGGGCTTGTGTCTGAAGCCTACGTGGAAAGCGTGGCATTCATACTCCCCACACAAGCTCTTTCCCACTCTCATGCAATAGGCACCAAGTATTACTGCAATGATGTTATGGTCCCAAACTTCACAATCCCATAATAAAACGAGGATAAATTTATAAAGTTGTTTAGGTTTCATTCAATCCTATAATTTGGTATTTCTAATAAATTAATAATCGTGAGTAACACAATATGCATTACCAATTTTGTGAGAATGAACTTTAATGTTATTTTAGAAAATAAATTTAAATTTAATTTAATTTTATAAAATTTAATTATAAAATGAAATTTGTATTTGTTTATATATTTTTAATATAGTTATATGTTTACTTTACATAGAATCTTAACATATATCAAATTAATATTTTTTTAATTATGTTATTCCCATATTCTTTAGAGCTTTTGAAAAATAGAGATTCTAATTAGTTCTTAAAATAATCATTGTAGTTCAAGAAACTTGTAGCGCCTTTAAAGAATATCATATCATTCATATACTTAGTTAATGGCTGAACTACTTTTATTTACAATTTTTCATTAATTTCATTTGTAGTTGTCACCTTTAAATTGCATGCTTATTCAAACGAAGATAATTGAAAGGTGACAACATGATTCATTCTTTCGACTCTAGTAAGAGATTCAACGCATCCAAATAATGGGAGGAAGTGAACAGGACGAATTGACAGCTGCTCAGATATTGTATCCATGCATGCAGTGTGCAGACATATTTTTCCCCAAGGTGTGTTTCATTTTTCACTATCTATTTGTGCTTGCATAGATTATTTCGTGTATACTTTATTAGTTTGTCATCCGTACAAAATTTTTCTACATTACCTTATAAGCTCACAATGAATGTCAATTTAGATCTGTCATTGTTACAATGTTAGCATTAAAAGTGGAAATTGTGATAGTGTGTTAATTATTTCTACCAATCTTTGAATGTTCTGATATTGTGCTGTTACTTATGTCCTAACCTCTGAAACTAATTTTCATGTTGCTTCAGAAGTAAGAGCAAATAATGCATGGATGTTTCTTTTTGGAACTAGGCTGACATCTGCCAATTGGGAATGGATCAGCGGAAAGTGAATGTACTTGCTAGAGAGTATTGTGATGATGACATTAAGAGGAAGAACAAGCCCATTATCTTGTCACACCCTATTCATCGAATTTCCTTTGGTGTATTAATGTGTTGTATTTTTAACTTCCTAGTTCTAAAATCTCAATTTCCATTATGTATTCTAGGTTGTAGTGTTCTTACAGCTATAGAAGGGTCTGGTACATATACACTGAACGCCTATTGCTGATCTAAAAAAATGAAAAAAACTAAAAGTCTTTTGCTTCTTATGATCCTATTATCATATTGATGAGTATATTTAAAATTTAAGGTCTCAATCTGCAAATATCAACGTGGTGGTTAAAATATTTAAAATTGTTTAATCCACCAGCTTCTCCAAGTAAAGCATGACTATAACATCTGTTTAATTAATCTTTCTGCATTTATGTGTACAAAATACAAATTTCTTCTTTTGTTCTTCATTTCTAATATGTGGCATAAGCTCAATGATTTGTAAGGGAACACTTGAGGAAGGACAACAATGCTAAAGAGCTACTGAAAAGGGTCAAGGTGAGCCTTGTTTTAAATTTAAAATACTGCATACACTCATTTGGGTGTCATACATACACACTAAACTTGATTTTGGTTTGCAGGCTTACAGAGTCAACAAGTAATTGGCCGATTAAAGACTTCCGGCTAATGCCATGTAGTCTTCGCCTTAAGGAATGATGCAGTTTTGGAAGTGTAAAATGTGGCAGAGTTTTTCTCTTTAGAATGAGTAGATTTATTATTTGTTCGTGTATTTTGTTTACTAGAAAGATAGATATAAAGTGTTGATTCTCAAATTTTAAAATATTAATGTCCAAAAAATATTATTCAGTTCCTACTTCAAATGCTAATTTTTACCAATCATTCTTTATCATAATAATGTCACCAACATATACAATCAAAACAACAACTTTATTATTGGTCATGTGTTTATGATCATATTAGTTCTAAAGTGTTTGAATCAGGCTCTTGAAGACTGCTTTAATCCGTACAAAGACCTTAAGCTTGCATACTTGGTTAGACTTCAATTTCCCACCAAAGCCAGGTGGTGGACTTAAACATTTATGCTTCCAAGTCCCAATTTAGGAATGCATTCTTTACATATAGTGGTGAAGGAATTAAATTTCCAGTCAAGTAATTATTTTTGTACATCGGTTACAAAATTTTGATCTGTCTCCACTACAAGCAGCAATTCTTTCGAGTGTCAAATACAAAATACTTTCCTTCAGCATAGTTGAAAAATACCAAGCACATGTTATGGAGGATAATATAAGTTGGTAGCTGTGCAAAAAGTACTCGAGACTCTGCAGGAGATCTTCATGCATTGAGATTTGGTCCCGTTGTAAACATTAGATTAAATTGGTTATTGAGCAGGGCTTGGTTTTGCCTAACCAAGGATAGAGCATCAGCATATTGTACATCAAAATCTTCAGCAGAATAAGGACCAATTTCCTGTCCAATTCTGCAGCCTCAAGCAGTATGTATAAAACAAGTTTATCTCTTTTTCTTTCTATACGTGCAATAGTTTCTAAGGTAGGTTTATTCAATCCAAAAATCCTTTCACCTTAACTTTATCAGGAGGCTGCACCATTTTACATTCATTAACATTAGCAGAGACCGTAAGTTCTGAAGAGCCTCCAATACACAACATAAAATCAGGGTTTACATGACATTCTACCAATTGCAGCATCATGGCTTTCAATAGTGACATCACTCTGAGAATGCAAATCTAAAGCCAAACACCAAGTTCACAATCATGGTAGTTTACAAGTTGAAAATATTCTGCCTGCAGGTTGAAGAATTCTAAACCAAGGCCAGAATCCAATATATTAGTAAAAAAATGATTTGACTAGTACTATTTTTCTTGTGATTTTAACTGCTCACAATTCTGATTTGACATTATATATGTTGTCATTGATTATATTATTATCGAATACTTGGTGGACAATGTAATTTCATAGTTGCATAATTTTTAGTTATTCAATTTTGATCCTGCACTTTGTATAGTTGGCATATAGCTATACCTGAAATTCGTTTGCATTATTTCTGCAAACTTCTGTGATAGTGAATTTCTAGCCTTTCTTGTACCTAGTTTGGGTGATTAGCACAAAGCTTATTACCAAAATATCATCTCTTCAACCCAACAAAGAAAGTAGAGATACATTTGTAACTTGAATGATTTAATTTTAAACTACAAGTTAGTTCGTTTAACTTTACTCAATTTGTGGTTAGAATAATATAAGACATAATTTTATACTTTTGTTTCCATCATTATGTTCACACCAGAGACATAGCATACACTTTTATCAAATATTTTTCTTTCAAGTACTTTATATAACTTTAATTAATCAAAATAAAAAGTAAAATCCTCCTCCATAATACCTTGTAAACAGACTATAACATTCATAATTTAAGTATATACCTACAGATTATACTTATTTATGCTATTTTAAGTACTAATTTGTAATTTATTTTTTAAGTATTAATGTTAATAAAGTAAATGAATAATTGATAAGTTATTTTCTCATTTTAAAATAATGTGAAAATAAAAATTTATATATATTTTAAGATTTTTATTAAAATTTTCCTATGACTTTTTTTGCAAAAATATTAGTAGAAAAAATACTTACAAATTTAACTTCACAGGAAAAAAATGGTAAGGAAAATTTGTTGCAAGTAATTGCTTTCGAATTTAAAATTAGTAGAAAAATTACCTGTAAAATTTAAATTCACAGTAAAATGTACTTGTTATTTTCTAATTAAAAATTTTCTGCAAAACAATTTGTGATGCATTTTTTTTGTCAGAAAATTTCTTTCGAATTTTCAAGTCCTACGTTAACTAATTATCCACCAATAAATTATTTATCAATTAAAATTCTTAGAAAAAAATTATTTTCTAGTAAATTTTTATTAAAAGTTTGCAGATAAATTCTGACAAAATATAAGAAATTCTAATAGTTTACAAGTCATACCATTATCTTCTACAGATTATAAATCCAAATGACTTATTAGTTTGGGATACTTTAATATTACAATATTTTATTACTTTTCTTCATATTATTTATCATTCCTAATTTTCCTTTTTAAGTACTATTTAATATAAGGCTTCATACTTTGCTATGCCTGTATTCTGACCAGAAGTGTGTGGCAAATCTAATGCTTTTGTTTTTTAATATGTTAATAAAATTTTGTAATTTCTGTTTTATGTACAATTTTGTTTACTTTTTTTAATTCTATGTCTTTATATTCATTAATTAACTTTTTAGTTTACATTATAAGGAAAAAAATCTATTCACAAAAACTGAAACTTTTTTTATTATATATAATTATAGTCATAAATTTTAAGTAAAAATTAAAATATTTTATAATTATTGTTTATATTATATTATAATTTTACTTTGTATAATCTTTATCTTTATTTTTTGTGATTGGGGTGACACTTTTTCACAACTCTCATATGACTGTAACCTGACACCGACATTGATGTGAACCCGGTTAGGAATAAATTCTAGAACTCACAACAAAGAGTATTCATATTTAGATGTCCTAAGATCCCTAAGTATTCATATTTAAAATGATACGCAGAAACCCTGCGTTGTAGAACACAACAAAGATCCTAAAATATAAAAAAACGCCACAAGGTTGATCATCCATTGATAAGTTTGCAAGTTCAATGAAGAACTCAAGAGAGAAACTCTCACTTCTGAAATTTTCATAATAAAATTCGTATTTCAAATTCAACTCCCTATTTACATGTGTTTTCTGACTTAAAATGGATTTTTGTTAGCTTTTAAAAGTTGACCTAACTCCTCATTAGCCTAGCAGCCTCCAAATTTAATACAGCAGTACCATTTTGGCACGTTTTCAGATGACTAATTAATTACATAAAATAAAAATATGAAAAACACAATTTATTAAGCATGACTACTCTAAACCCTATGGAAAATTAATCAAAATACATTAAAACAAAATTTAAAATTCGTCCAGAATAATGGCTGACTCTTCATAATTTAATCTTAGTCCAAAATAACCCATTTACACCTAAATTAACTCTAGTGGCACATGACATATGGACCCCATTCTTCAATTTGATTGTTTTTGGCACAAAACTCCTTCATTTAATCCCTCATAAGCCCATATCAAATTAAGAACGAAATCAGGTTCAAAGTCAGTCTTCAAATTTGTTTGCTTAGCCCAAATGTCTTGAACCGGCCCACTCAATGTGTCCTTTAGCTTTTTGGCCCTTGACCTTGTGATTGGTCCAGTTGGAATTTCAAAAGTGTCATTTAGATTGCTTAGATTTGCATGTTATTGAGTTTGATTAAACTTAAGCTCTTGGTTCTCATCATCCCCCTTTCATAAAAAAGATTCGACCTCAAATCGTCACTTGTATCATGAGGAGATAAATCAGCAACATTAGAGATAATACTAACACTATACTTACCTGCAATATCAATCTTATAAGCATTGTCATTTATTCTTTCAATGACTTGAAATGGTCCATCTCCCCTAGGAGTCAATTTGGATTTTCTTTGGGTGGAAATCTTTCTTTTCTCATATGCACCCATACCCAATCTCTTGGTTCAAATGTGACTCGTCTCCTTCTTTTATTAGCATGAGTTGCATATTGCTCATTTTTCTTTTCAATCTGTTGTTTAACTCGTTCACGGATTTTCTTCACCATCTCAGCTTTCTTCTTACCATCAAGGTTGACTCGTTCATTGATAGGTAATGGTATCAAATCCATAGGAGTTAACGGATTAAAACTATAAACTACTTCAAAAGGAGAACAACTAGCTAGTACATGAGTGCACAGTTCTATTATAAGAAAATTCAGCATATGATAAGCAATCTTTCCAATTTTTCAAATTCTTTTGAATAATGGTCCCAAGCAATTGAGATAATGTTCTATTGACAACTTCGGTTTGACCATCGATTTATGGGTGATGTGAAGTAGAAAAAAACAATTTTGTTCCAAGTTTTTCCCACAAAATTTAAAGTATAAAACTTGATTAGCGCATGTAAACAACATGGGTTATGCTACTATTTGTAGATTTTATTCTTACAAAGGCAAAGTGACTTTTATAAGACTCAAATATTTCCTCTTTCTGGACTAATGTGTCATTTTCCTTTCATAAAGTGTCCATTTCTTCGAGTCTAAGATATATCCATTTGTTCGTTTAAGTATTAGATCTTTTGAGGGTGTCGTGTAAAATACATTATAATGCTTAAGTCATAAGAGATATTTATGAGGTAATAAATGAGCAATGTATATTTTTAAATCTTCACTTATTTATACTATTTTGATGAGCTTAACACATGATTAAGTTGTAATCATCTAATTATTCCTTTAATAATGTTACTATTTTGTTAATCCGAGATGTACTTGGTGTATTGGAAAGTAATGGTGTCATTTGGTCTAGGAAATCTCAATTCACATGTTATGCACTGTCCTCACATGCTCAAGGTATAAGAACAATGTTGGTTCTCTGAAAATAAATTTTTCTTACATTTGATTGAGGTATTTTCTTTCTTTGGCCAAAGTCATCTCAAGTATACTAGCCCTTGTGCTTAAAACATAGGACCAATGAAGAGTCTTTAGAAAGAAAAACTTATTTTCTTCGGTTGAGTGCCTCCTTCATAGCATTAGGTAGTGTTCCTCTTTCCAAGTAGTTGAGGATAAAAGTATTCAGTTGGATTTGTTTCTCATGGATAAGGGTTCTTGACTCTGGTGGTCAGTTGGGATATAATATATGAATAATTAGTTAGTGTTTCCCTTCTTTTTAGTACTTATCAACATGGAGAGGAGAGTGACATTAGTGTTGTCCTCTCTTTATATGTTCAATCTTTACCTCTGTAAATTCTTTTATCATATTGAAACCTTGTGATCATATTTCGTTAGTTACACATCTTTCACCTAAAACTCACCTAATAGAGTTTGGTCACTAAAAATAAAATGGTATGACACATAAGGCCTCATATTCTGCCTATTTATGAAACTAAAGTGAAGTGATTGTTCAAGTGATAAGTTTTCAAGCCCTTTGACGGAAACTTTAACTTTACTACCTTACTTATTTGAGGAGTCGTCAAAATTCATCTTGGAATGTTCATGGAGGCTCACCAATTGAGTTCACTAAAGAAGTTAATGAAGCATTATGCTTTGACAATTCCATGTAGCTTATAGGTGATCTTAAATTTTGACAATTTGATAGACCATGCAATCATTTGATCGACGAGATCAAGTTTTCTAAGTACCTTACAGATGGGGAAATTTGTGTGAAAAAGTATGTGATGGCTATGGAATTAAGATCACAATCTTCTCGCCAGCATAATTAGTACTAAAGACATATTTTCCATTGTTTGGCATTGATATTGAGATTCTTGCAATGCTCAATTGCTAAAGTAGATATATATACATAGTTCTTGGTGCTTAGAGGTTGCAACCAAGGGCATCATCTTCAAAGTGGTTGTGTAACATTTCTTAGCTGTTTTCTAGTTGACATATACTATTACCACCTTTTCGATTAATGATTGGAACTTCATTTCTAAGTGGGGTATTAAGAATATTTCCCTTAATGTGTTTAATGAGGGGTATTTCGACAAAATGTTGTATGAGATGTTGGCGTTAACAATAATATATTATATTTTGATGATGTGATAATTTGTACTATCTTTTCCAAACTTGGTGTTTTTACATTGTCAACTCCCTTCCACTAAAAATTAAATTATTTAATCATTATATGATTGAATGGAACTTTCCAATAGTTTTAATTTTTTAAATATTTTTCAGTATAATATTCCAAACAAATTGTCTTGATCAACTTTGTTTATCACAAAGTTGGCACTATGATGACCACAAGATCATCTTGGGCTTGAGGCTACATTGTTAACGGTGTACACCACTTTCAAGTATTTTCTTCTCGCTCAGATGAAGGTTCCTCCACCAACCAAACCTCATGTTATATTGCTGATCACACCATGAAATGAATGACCTCGGTTTCTATTATCATCACAATGAGGAGGATCCCGATTCGTTCTTCTCTTCTACGGGGCCTTCTTTCTTGGTTTATATCACTTTTCCTCCTGTGTTTTATGCTTTTTGATAAATTGTCCAAGGTCTTACTTGAACTAGCCCTTCCCATCTTGCCATACATGGCTACATATTCTTTGATAGGGTGTCTGTAGTTGCAATGATATTAATATTTATTATGATCCATATTTGATGGAGTGGGTACTTTCCTCAATATGGGATGAGTTTGCAATATAAGGCCCCTCTAAGATCTTTGCTCAATTTGCATATAGAGGGGTTTAGCGGGTAAATGTGAATAACGATGGTCTTATGATGTTTCTTATGTTTGAAATTTTTTGTTATAGTTACTTTCATCCTATTTTTCTTTGGGGTTGTCATCTCTCACCTTATTTAAAAAATATTTTAACTCTTCCAATTACATAAACTTGACAAGTCTTTTTAACTTGTCCAAGTCTGATGTCAACTTGTTGTATAGAGTGTTGTAACCATATAATGCATGCTACTTAGGGTTCAAGTTCCTAGGATTCAAAGTGGCCTTGGGTTCAAGTTCCTAGGATTCAAAGTGGCCTTTTTGAGTATCTCCACAAATGTACTGAGAGATTTGCATTTCTTTTATCACATCAGGGCTATTGAAGTAAGGTGGTGTGATCGACTTGTAGCAAATTGAATGTCAACATATATGAATAGCAAAAAAATTCGTATTGTCAATATATATTAAATGAAATATCTTTAATGAATATCCATAAATAACATGTATTTTAATTATTCGCTTGTTGATGGTATGAGTAATGTTTATTATTATATCTAACTAGTGGATACATACTATCTTTTAATAATTTTTAGTAAATTTTATTTTAAAATTTTAAAAAGTAAATTATCAAAATAAAATCAGTATTGAATAATTATTTAGAATGTGATTTTATATATTCATATTTTTTTATTTAAACTTGTGAAATTGAAGTTATTTTATAAAGATTATTTTTCAAAAAATTTATATTTGGTAGTATAACTTATTTAGGCTTATTTTTTCGAAAGAACAAATTTCTTTTCAATGATATTTTATTATACAATTTGATTTGACTTATACTTTAAAATTAATTTTTTATTTGAAATTATATTTCAAAGAATTGTTTCTAAATAATCTTATTTGAAACTAAGAAGTAAAAAAAAAAAAACTGTAGATATCCATAATCTTTTTTAACGGCTACAGATACCCATGATACCCGCCGTTATAAAAAATAATTCACTAACTTTTTTTTTTATTATTTTACAAATACTCAACAGATAATAAGGTAGATTTTTTAGACGAGTTAAGCGGCCCAAGTTGTTAACATCCCTGGCTAAGAATATGTTGCAAACACGTGGCATAAACAAAATCCCCCCTACGATTAAGCTAGTTAGGCAGACAAGTCAAAGTTTCCAATGACAATTAAGAAAAAAATAGTTGTTATGTTTGAAAAAAAATATTATTTTTAATTTAATTACAAAAATAGTACATGATTTCACATTTTATTTTCATCTGTTTAAGTTTTACAGTTATTTTTACTTTTTAAATATTTAATTTCAAATTATTTTCACCCAAAAAATTGAAAAATATTGTATATGGAAATTTAAACAGATATTGTTAATAGTAAAATAAATTTTAAATTTTTATACATTCTTCTTACATACATATATCAAATTGGGTTGGGTCACATCACATAGCAGGAGTTAAATTTAAAATGAAGCAATGATAAAATTGAAAGACATTACATCAAAGAAAAGAAACAGAAAACGCCAAAAGCAACCCACCGTGTTGAAAGTTGATACTCCATTGCCAGCCATGTGAAGGGGACCACCCTAGCTAACCACCAAATGAGCAACAATAATATCATCATGAAACCAGTAACTTTGCTTTCAAAACTATCAATATCTTTATAAAGAAACGAAAGAGTGATTTGGAGAACAAAAACAATTCATCAAAGTTCTCCAAAATACAAAACCATGTTACTATTATAGTCACTAAGAATGGTTCCGTATTCTAAAGTTTAACTACCATCATCAGAACATGCATACCAAAACAAGAAACCTACAATGTATTGATGGCATCTTGATTTCCATAGTTTGTGTGATAGGTCACTGACTATGGCATGCAGTTAACAAGCCAACCACTCCTATTGTTTGTGTGCAAGGTCACTGATTTGATTTCCATAGTTTTTGTATGTATACCATTTGACCAAAAAGCTGAAATATGGATATTAAATGATCTAATGAATGGTCTGAGGAAAACAATCAAGATTTACAACGGCAACCAAAAGCAGCATCTCAATTTCCAACCCCACCTATGCACACTTTGAAGTATAGACCAAAACATGTAAAGAATCATAGTTGCCTCAGATAGCTGTTATAATTGCTACCAAGGTTTAAGGTCCCCCACAGGACCTGCAGTCCAATTCAAGACCTTCTCCCCAGGTTTCAAGAAAACATTTCGATCGTGTGGCAGTTTCCGAGCAAGGCCATTCAAAACTTGATGGAAAGCATCTCCCGGTTGCGCCGGTTGAGGGAACAGCATAGCTTGTTTCATGGAAGGGTTGGCAAGCAATCTCTGTTTCCTCAAGATAACTTCTGGTGGAATAGATGTGAGTATAGTGTCTAGTTGAGGTACATCTTTTTCATCAACAAATACACCTATCTCCTCCCATGGGATTGCATCAGCAAATGGAAGAACAATATCATCTGCAATGATCACTGGGATGCACCCAAATATCACAGCTTCAACCAGTCTTGGACTCCAGGGGGCCCACCCTAATGGACACAAGCAGAACACGGCTCTCTGCATGTCCTCATAGTATGTTGTTGGATGCTCTGTGGAAATGTCAAAAAGTGGATTGTCCTTAAAATTCTCCCACACTGCTGCTCTTGCACCTCTGAAACATACCAAAGTCCAGTCAGTTTGAGCCTTCACCATCATTTTGTTGCTTTTGGTATGAAAGCATGAAGTCATGGAACCAAACTTCATGCATGCTTAAATTACTTGGTTTTTACTAGAAAGAACCAATTAGGTCATGAATGTGGTTGATCTAATTATGAATGAGTAGCTTCAATAACTAAATACTAAATAAATGTTAAGCCAAAGGATGCAATTAGCAGTCTTATGAAGACATGATAGAAAAATAAATGAAAACTAAAAAGCCTCACATGTCACATTTCCAAACCCAGTCCTTTAAGTTTGTGAGGTGTAAAAAAAAATATCAGACCTACCTTGCGTAGTAGCCACCTTCAGGGTCATTTCCAACATCATAAAACAGTCCTCGGAAGTAAACAAAAATGGACCTAGGAGTCTTCTCAGGAATTAGGTGTGCGTGCATTTTCTGTGGTGGGGCATATGGAGGAATGGTGATTGAGCCCTCTTTCAGGCAAACATGATTCCTCTGTCCAAATGTTTGAACCAAGGTGGCACGCTGCAGCAATGGAAGAATTCCTCTTTCTATTGCTTTCTCCTCCTGGAATAAAATAACAAGGTAAAAATGCTTGTTACACAATATCCATGTACAGCTTTAATAGTGGAATTCAAGGTGCTTCTCACCAAACATAGCATAATTTGTTTGAATTCTCAATTGAACAGTTAGTTATGTAAATAACAAAATTGAAATGGTACACTAAAGTTCTTACTTGATAATGGAAGCATGCCCCAAAGTCATGAGGGGTTACAAAGAAATGATCCGCCCCTTCTGTTCTGTTCCAGTAAGGCCAGTTTGAAGAAATAAGCTGTATGGCACTTCGCATCATTCGTGGTGACTTGAAAGGTAAAGGGAGGCCATTTGGTGTCAAGTCACAAGTGGTGTATACAGGGGTGTAAAACCAATCAGCTTCTTCCGGATTAAGGGTTCGGACAGGGCTAGATAATAGAAACCGGTGCATAAAGATCTCAGCAGCAAACATATGAGTGAGGCATCTAGGGTCCTTTTGCAGAATTTTCTTGTTGTATTTGCTTGGAAGTTCATAAACAAAAACTTTCAACCTTCCCACTGGATCATCTTCTAACACATCACCAGCACTACCTACAATTGGTTCAACCACAAAATGCTTAGTACTCTCATTTTTTTATCTAACTACAATATAGCGGGTTTGAAATAGATAAAACCACACAAAGAAGTCTGAAACTCGACTCCAATTTATCTCCAGACTTCCGAATCAGAATTGCTTAATGCAAGTCATTGAGAAATAATACAAAGAATGAAACTTAATATTATGCCCTTGAATTCCATAAAATCAGGTAAGGAGCATATATCACTCTGTTTATGTGATTAGAGTTTTACATAAAAATTATTTTTTCACCGTACTCCCATTCCAACTGCTTCGTCATTGGATTTTAATCCAACATATGCTACTTCCTCACAATCTGTATACCATTATGCCGAGTTGATTATAACACCATCATGAAATCTAAGTATCTACACAGTTAGGAGCAGCATCCGTTAGAGATAGCAAATGCATGTAAAATACACTCATTTTTTTCTTAGCTCACAGAATTATAAGGTTTTAATTAATGATTTGTCATTTAGATCTAATAAACCCATTAAAGAATGAGGTATTCTGCAGAATTTTGAACTTAATTTACATTAAAAAAAATTGAGACACAAAAAGGTTTTTTATTTTGCTGTAATTCTAGCAGAAATAAGAGGGATACAGTGGTTCTGCTTTTGTTTTGATTCCAGTGTCAAAATTTAAACATAAAAAATATATGAGAAACCCTTTATGTAAGTCAGGAAGATCCCAAAATTCAGAATGATAGTAACCTTCTGGCATATTCTACCTTTAATACTGAAGAATGGTTGAAAAATGGCATCACTTGAACCTTAACTTAAAATGACAGTGATTTGCTCCTCTCTTATCATATCAAGCAATAGATAACACACCAAAGGCTACCAGCATAAGAACCTACTCATCTTCTTGGGTTAAAATGCACTAAATATATTTTTCATGGCTCATAGGAAAAATATCTTTTGCAAGCAATATCTTAAAAGCAACCTCCATGTGCACATATATGCTACTTCCAACCTCTTAAGCTGATTGCCAGTACTGGAGCACAGGAAGTTTGTTACAAATTAAGAGAACAACAAAAATCTCTATGAAACAAAGGTTTTCTCCCCCTCATACTATATTACAAAGTACTGCATTGCTAATAAAGGTCAGATTCAAAATCAGGCCAGGGCATGATTTAAAATAAGTCAACAAAGTTCATCAAGATCTCCTGCCAATCCATATAACCTTACCAAAGTGAAAATTGACTAAAACACAACCCTAAATTGATAAATGGCCACTTCCAGTGTCCATCCTCTTCAAATTCTGGGACCAATTTCAACACATAACTTATTGTACCTGGCCCTAGATCCTCATGCACCAGATAAGAAGCTGTTTTACCATTGCCATATATTACAATATAAACAGCTAAACAACATCAGTCCTCGAAATAGATTATACTACAAAGAATTGGGGTCGTGTGCACCCCCAAATATCAAACCAGAAAAATTTTAAGACATAGTAATAATAGTTTCTAAATAGAATGTTTGACACTTCCCAATTTTGAAATGGCCATTATAAGAATCTAAATCACTACATGCAATGCTGAAGAATTAACATTCTGTGATTGAAACACTGAATGGAAGAATTAACATTCTGTGATTGAAACACTGAGTGGAAGAATGACATCTCTAAAACAAGTCAACAACTTATGTAATAAATATTTTCCGAATAAACCCAAAACCAAAGTAGATCTTAGCTAAATCCACTTCACAACCCACAAAAACACACCACTGAAAACTATAACAAGATATTATCAAACCATTAAGACAGCAAATCGGAATGAAATTCACGACAACTGAAATCTCTAACACCCACAAATCAACAGAAGAAAACCAAACCAATCCAATCCAATCAAATCAACAGAACACCGGATAAATCGAACCCAGAAAGAATCTGATGAAACAAGTAGAAAGGGGAGCAAAAAAAAACTTTGAAGAACCCCCACCTGAGATTCTCTCAGTAGGTTGATGTCGACCCCGCTCCACAGCCCCAATTGCGAGAACAGAAGCAGCCCAAAGAAGGCAAAGGAACCCCACCTTCCAAAAATCCATTTTTTTATCTTTTATTGTCACCCCAGAAACTCCTTGATCCGATTAGCCTCGGTGGTGGCTGCAACTGCAAAGAAAGAGAGCTGAGATTATAAGGCAAAAAGAGAAGTCAATTGTGGTCAGCAGAAGAAGGTGCCGAAGGCGATGGTTAAAACGTCACAAGGGAAAGTGGTTGCGAGAGATTTCTTGGCAATGGAAGAAAGGGATATGTGTTCTTCCCAGCAACAATGAGAGAGACAGAGAGAGATACGAAAATATTATTTGAGGGACCAAAAGAGAGTGGATTTGCTTTGAAGAAATAAGGACAAAGGGTTTTCCTTTGTGAAACAAACAATATGGAAAAATGGGTTATTGCTGAAGATTGAAGAAGAAGAAGAAGAAGAGACTTTTGCCAAAAATTCTGAATATGTCTGCTTTTCTTTATTCACGGTTTGATGAGAGGTCCATCTCAGAATACCATATTAGGCACCAAAATTCAACTACGTCACGCACACAAGGTGTGAAGTTCAACCATTACTTCAAAATAGTTCCTTTTGCTTTTTACCTGCGTGAGTTTGTGTCACTGTGTTTTGAGATTGAACCGTGTGCCTCGTCCAAATCAGAATCCAGCTCTTGTTACAATTTGTTCTCAAAATTATTACAGTCATAAAATTAGTGACTGATTTTCTTAAAGAGAAATTAGTAAATGATTGAATTGAAGGTACTAAATAAAAGTTTGGTAAAATAGTCTCTTTGTCGCTTTAAATTTCCATTAATTCAGCTTAACTCACTTTTAATCCTTAAAAAAATAGAATAATAAAATTTCATTTGAAATTTTCATAGGAAAAAAAAAATACTTTACATTAACTTTACTCAGAAAAATAAACTAAATTAAAGGTCATTTACCTCTTCACAACAATCTTTGGTTAATATTTGCTATATGTTTGAATTAGAATTTTTTTATGGCATTTAATTAGAGTTAATTGATTTTATATTATTATTCCTTAATTAAAAACTATTATTAATTTTATTATTTTAATGATCGTACATTAACAATGTATAATAATTTAATTACAAAGTTAATTAGAATTTTAGATTGTTATATATTTAATCACATATCGTTAGTAATATTTTTTTTCATATGTTGATAAGTGAAGGTTTACATTAAGAAAAGTTCAATAATTTGCCTTTCTTAGAATTAGTAGAAAGGTAAAAAAAAAATATCTTCTATTTCTAAAATAAAGGTTACTCTTTTATTTCATCGAGTAATTTACAAATTTTTATCATGCTTATCCTTCAAACTTTTATAATATAAAACTATATAGGTAGTTTGTCTAAACTTTGAGAGAAAATTATTGTTGCATCTTATTTTTTTTTATTTTTTTTCATTCTTCCATTTACATGTATATTTTTTTTATTTCTTTAAGTTTTTGCATTACCTTAATCTCTTCAAATCTCTTTTATGATTTGTTCACGCTTTTATAGTAGTTAGATAATTAAGGATTATCTTAATTAATTAGTCTTATCTCAAAACTTTATAGATATTTAGTGTTTTATTGCTTAAGCTATGAGCTTTTCAAGAATGAAGAGTTTCAAGAAAGTTTTATATGATTGTAATGTATAATTTAAACTAGAGTCATTTTGTTTGGAGATTTTAGTATAATAATCTTGTGTTATATGTAGAATTTGAAGAACTTTTGTTGCATGTGTGTTTGGCGTTCTTTAGTTATGTGTATAATTTGAAGAAATTTTGTTACATGTATGTTTGACGTTCTTAAGTTATATGTAGAATCTAAATCACTTTTGTTACATGTGCATCTCAATTGCATGCAGAATCTAAAGTTCATTTGTTATAGGTGAGTCTAATACTCATCAATTATACATTGAATTTGAAGTTTGTTGGTTTTATGTTTTTTATGTTCTCTAAATATATCTTGAGTTTAGATCTTTGCTTTGAATGTTAAATTAGAGTTTTCCTAAATTGTCTACATGAAATATTCATTCTCTCTTAGTCTTAAAGGTAAAATAAGCTCATTGTTAAGCTTAAAAGGAATAAATCCATGAAGTAAGATAGGAAAAATTGTTCATAGTTCAAGTGATATTTAGCTTTGTTTAAATTTTTAGATTTCAAAATTGCTTTGACAGAGGTTTGGTATTTGAGTCACTCTAATTAGTGTTTCATCTTATACATGCACTCAATGAATTCTAAAGCACTTAAGTGGATGTTACTTCTGAGTGCTTAAGCGAAATTTTTGTTTGAGTCACTTCAAAGTATTTCATATAATACTCTTGCTCGGTGAATTTTGAAGTGCTTAAGTAAAGGTTTCATTTGAGTCACTTAAGTGAGAATTTCACTTGATACTCTCATTCAATGAAATTATTTTCATTCAAGGGGATATATCATCTTTTTATTTTCATATTCAAAAAATTTTTCCTAGTTTTCCCAAATACGCTTGTTCTTTGTATGCATAGTTATATATAAAAGTTATTGAATTGTATCCCTGTTTCTAAAATAGATAAGATATGACAAATAAAATTGAGAGAGAAGGAAAAAGGAGATATAGAAAGATATGCAAAAAGAGAAAAATTAGAATGATATTTTTATGTGTTATAGGAATTACGTTAATAATATAATAATTAAGATAAATATTCAACATTTTTAATTAAAAATGAAAAATAATATATAAAATTTATTTAAAATTAATAAGAAAAAAGATTAAATATAAAAGCATGATGAAACAATTGAATAAGTTATAAACAACACTAAATTGTAATTTATAAATTAGAATTCTATAAAATAAATTACTTTAAAATATTTTAATAAATATTTTTATAAAAGTCAAAATAATCTATATATATTAATTAAATAAATTAATAACTAGTTTATTCTCGTTACATATTATAAACAATCGAATGGGACTAGTTTTTAATTTTCTCAAGATTTCAATGCCACCTTATTCTTTTTAAAATAAATTATTAATTAATTTTATGTGTAAAATTCCTTTATCTTTTGTTTTTATCCTTTTCCCTCTATCTTTGGTTTTTTTTTTTTTTTTTTTTTTTCTTTTTAATTTTTTTTTTTTATTTTTTTTTTTTTTTTATTTTTTTTTTTTTTTTTTTTTTTTTTTTTTTTTTCTATTTTTCTCCTTTTAAATTTTTTTTTCTAAATTTCTTCTGTTTCCAAATCTAATTACACCATACACTGATAGGAGCCTTAAAAATTATTTATAATCGATCACATTTTCAAATAAATTAAGTTTTTTTTTTTACTTTGAAGATTCTTAATTTCTTTTTCTTTTCTTTCAAATTTGTCATTAATCTTGGCAGGATTAGTTGAGAAAAATAGTCCTCTCAACTTGGTTAAACTTATACTAAAATTTGGTTACATTTAAATATTTTACTCTAAGTTCTTAGATTTTGGGTAACTCTCTTATTTGAGTTAAAACTTTTTTTAGAAGCAAGGAATTTCATGTAAGGGACATTATTTATGTTTTAATAGAACTTTAGGATGTATAAATGATATGAATTTAACAATAACTTGGTTATAATATTTTGATTTCTATGCAAAGATTATATTTTGTTTGAAATTGAATGAGAATCTTATTTGAATTTGATCAATAGAGGTTTGTTTTTAGAATGTTATGAATATGTTATATGAATTGAGTTTGAATTAAGATTAAATTAAAATAAATAAAGGATGATGTGAGAGCAAATTATAGATTGTAGTGATAATTTTGAAATTTGTATTTGTTAAACTAGTTTTAGATAACACTTCGAAAATATATTTGGTTCTGTTGCATGATGTTGATTTTCTGATATTTTCACTCAAGCGAATATAGAATAGAGATACAAACATTACTCTCAACTTATTGTCAGAGTTACAACTCAACCCTTGCTCTCAATTAGCTTTTAGCTCAAATGAAGAAATTTTAAGGTAATTTTCGCTCAAGTTAAAAAATAATTATTTTGTATTGGTCTCCTTAATGGATTGAATGTGAATGTTTGTTATAAATGTAAAAAGAATACTAATTTGTATATTTAATTGATTTATGATTTTATTTGAATGAGTTATATCGTATGATAATGGTTGTTGATAATGATAAGAATTGTATAAATTTGAAGTCACAAATATAGGATGATATGTAAGTCATTGTTTGTTTTGTGTATTAAGTAAAAATACTCATGTTGTAATAGAGATCTTTTTGTTTCACTAGTAGTCTAAGTCACACAGATTAAGATATCAGATGGTGAGAAGTGGGAGTTCTTACACAGCGTGACATGTGTAGATGTGTGATTTGGGTTATAATGAACTTACCCTGATTCATTACTATTGAGTTTGCTTGTTAATCTAAATTTTGAATTGGATCATATGTTAGTCTCTAGTAAAACATACTTAAGATTAATCTTTCAAAAAGTGTAAGTTGAAAATTTGTTAAATATTTTTGAATGTTTATATATGTATTGTCTATATGATTTTGTATGTTGGTATTTGATTGAGATTTAATTGACTTGGATTGTTAATCAAAATGCTTCCTTTTATATACATTCTTTTTAAATTAAAAGTTTATTTCAATAGTTTATCTTTTATATTTTACTTGTGTCATCAATTATTATGACTGTCTTTTATATACGAGTAAATATAGACAATTATGAGTAAATATAGACAATTATTATGATTGTCTTATATATACATACGAGTAAATATAGACAAAGTTGTAAAAAAAACATCTAAAAGATATTATAACTTTATTTGTGACTTTTTTCTTGATAAAACTTTATATATATATATATATATATATATATATATATATATATATATATATATATATATATATATTTTATGTATGTTTAAATTATATTTTGAAATATTATATTTTTTTTATAAATCCTATCTAAATCTATTGTAAAATATATACTTTTATGAGAGTATTACATCATATAGCATTAATATACTCCGAAGAAAATAAAGAAAGTGATTAATTATATTCAAAATAGGATTTTTTTTTTCAACGTCAATGGTACAATTTTGTAAATAAAAATATATCAATAATCTATTTAATTTTATTGGATTAATAAACACTCTCACGTTATTTCAATTACCATCCTACAATTATTATTTTCATTTTTAATTATCCAAATAAAGATGCGTGTTGATAATACACATGTCTATAAGATGGAATAGATCAAAATATGTGTGACAAATAAAGTTATATATATATATATATATATATATATATATTACCTTCAGTTCCCTTTCCACACATTTAAAATTCCTTGTATAGTTTGTTTCGAGTTTAAATTTTTTACAGTATTTATAAATGAACTACATACAAATTGAAGTATGAAAACAACATCTCTTCCATCATAGTTTGCGTTGCTTTACTTTGAGTTTTGTTTCTTTTTCTTTTTAATCTTTTTACTATTTATGACAGTGGAAGCAAAAAGAGAAGCTAATTTGACTAAATTTGTTAGTGTCATTTCAATTTTTTCTTTAATTTTGATTTATTAATAGCATGTGGAAGACTACAGTGTAAGTAGTGTTACTAAAGTCTTCATTACTCCATGTAGCATGAATAAATGAAAAGGATCTTAAAAAACAATATAACTAACATGACACTAAATAATTTTTTAGAATTAATTATCCCAATTTAATAAAATATACTTTAAGAGAACCCTATTTAAGCAAAATAGTTGTAAAAATTTGTTTACCCTTCCTCCATCATTCTCTTTTCTGTATTCATTGTAACTAGATTAATTGATTTAAAAAACCTAATCATGTTAAAATAGCGTGTACCTAATAATGTTAAAATTAATTGGTGCATGATTATTTCTGCTTAACTAGTGATTCTTATTTCGAGTCCTTAAATATATAGTTAAGTCAAGTAATCAAAAAATTAAAATTTTGTTCTCCATATAATAAAATATGCTTATTTTTATAAGAATATATATTAAGTATATAGTTTTATACCGTCAAGTGTGTCATCATATTAATGATGACTACCATATACATTATGTTAATAACTAAGACATATGATTACTTTGTTATGTTTTATAAGAGTTATTTCAAAAGCTATATGAATATTAATTTATGATTGGAAGATATAACGTAACACACTAATTTTAAAGAGTGTAAAATATTAATATCAACATTTACTAAGATTTGACTATTTTTACATTTAAAAACAAGATTTGACTATAATTTATTATACTATTTGGTTTATTAATTTAAAAATTATTTTAAACTAATAGTATATATAAAATAATTAAATTCTACTTCAAATGACATTTGAAAGATTTAGTAATAAAAAAAGGGTAATATTTACTGGAACACACTCTTTATCTTATAACAATGACAGAAAACATTAATCTTTACGGTAAACACATCTTTATATGCTAATAATAATAATAATAATAATAATAATAATAATAATAATGTCTAAACACTTCTTTTTATCTTATCATAATAAACACGTATGGTTCGTAACTTGCAAACTTTCTCTGTTTCACTTTTAACAGCACTATTAATGAATAATGAATATGTCATGTCATACTGTGGTATGCTCTTTTTATTTGAATCTTTTGAAAGATAATAATTGTTAAAATATTTTATTATCTTTATAAGAGTTATTTTTTCTCTAGTTCTAGTACAAATTTATTTTATGTTTTAATCTTTATTATTATTATTTCTGGTTTAATTTTTATAAGTGTCTATTTTATTATTTTAAATTTTACTTGAATAGGACCTTGTTGGAGCACGGGTAATACATACATTAAAATTATTAATACAAATATTAAGATTAAATAGATTATAATATTTTATTTTAAAATTTTTAAAAGAGTTTAGTAGTAGAATAAATTATAATATAATAAGTAAATTAAAAAATGATTTAAAAGTATTAAGAAAATACCTTACTTTAGATAAAATGTTATATAATGTATCAAAATTCTAAACTAATAAAATACAAGAGAACAAATATTTCAAAAGTAAATTTGATATAAAATTTAATATTATATTGAATATTAATAAAATAATATTTTAAAAAATTATACTTTAATTAATATTTGCATGTATATTCACCGTTATCTATATCTTCAAAATTCAAAATAATACAGTATTTGATGAATCTAATCAATGAAGTTTTAAAAAATATAAAAATAAGTTTAAAGAGTTGGATATAATCTTTATGAATTTATTTTTCAATTTTTATGTAATTTTTTTAAATTATTTGATTTTAATTCACTTAAAAAGAAAGTTGGCATAAAATTATTTTAAAACTTATTTGAGTCAGAAGATAATTTTAACTAAAGATTTATTTTAATATATTAAAACAAGTTTTTAATCTATTAAAATTATCATATACTTTTAAATGATTAATATATTTTAACATAGGATTTAGTTCATTTTTTTTATTTATAAATAAAATCAATAGACATTTGAAGTTTGGTTGGATTTAATTACAATCAAATTATTAAAGTTATGCATATAAATGTAAATCACATTTTATTTTATTGAAACATATAATAAAAATATATTGTCATAGAATAAATAGAAAGAAAATATAAGATTTCATTTTTTTCAATCAATTCTTTTGACATGAACTTAACAAAATTAACATACTAAATTTTTTACTTAATCAAACTTTTAATATAGTATTATAATTGTTAAAATAATCCAACAAGTTTATTTATTATGTAAAATAGAATGAAACTATAATATTCAATACAAATATAAGAGGCAATGATCACATTGTTGCATGTCAAGTCAAGTAAATAGATGCTGTTTACTTTCAATCACTTTTCTTATTTTGTTTCCATTTCAAGATTTGAAACAAAACAAGGCGACGGGTGTCATTTAGAATTAATTAGGAGATGTGCAGGACGAGAGTGAATAAACGAAGAAAGAAAAAAAAAAAAAAAAAAAAAAAACTTAAAAAAAAAAAAAAAAAAAAAAAAAAAAAAAGACAATATCTTATAAAAGTAAACTTGGACACATTTCACTTGAAAAACACCATATTTCATAAAAAAGGTAGAATCATAGAAGTCTTAAAATTCCTACAAAAATTTATTTAAAATAAAGACAATGAAATAGATGTTAGATATCTAATAAACATAATGAAAGATAAATGATGATAAACCATATTCATTCAACGTGCTTTAATGGAATCTAAACTATATATTCCTTCTATTCCTCCACAAAATAAGTGAAACTATTATCATATATATTAGAAACTGTTTTACATTAAAGAAATTTTAAGAAAGCATAAACACACCTTTATAAATGAATTATAATTCCATAAAAAAATATAATATGAAATTTACACTAATTATTGAAGGGATATAATAGTAGAAGAGATACGCTACTAAAAAGATACAAACTTAACTTTAGCGAATTAAAAAGCAATATTGTATTTTTTTAAATTTTAATTACCTTTTCCTAAAAGTTGTTATTTGTAGTTCTCTGCTTCAATAATCACGTTGATAAAGAAATAATTATTATCCATTATGAGAGAAGTAATAATATTTTAAAGAGAAAAATTTGACCAAGCAAAAAGAAAAAAATTTGAGCTGGAGATTTTTTTTATTATCGTAAGTCCAAAATTTATTTATTATCGATGATGATGAGTTGCAGTTTTGGAGTTGGTGCCAGCAGAATGTTCGTGTTTTTTGGTTTATGTAGTACTTTGGGGATTCAGTTTTGAGTTACCAAAAACATAGTCAAACGCATGAGATACATGTGTTTGAGATACCAAAAACGTTCTTACACCTTGGGATGATTTTCTTTTTTTTAAGATAGATAAGTTATTTTTAAAAGATAAAGGACAGAAAAAAAATGAATTACAAGAACAATTAAAAAGTTAACTTAAACTATGATTTTTTTTATGAATCTTTGTTTTTTTTTATGAATTAACTTAAACTATGACGACTACAGATAATTTTGCTATAACTTTACAATAAATAATGCAGGTAAATTTCATCTCAACCACAGTATCACTCTGCAGAATTAAGCACAGTTGTTGGTTTTGGCCTTTTCAGTTGTGACTTTGTTTATTAGACAGTAATATCCAGAACCTAAAGTTAGTGAGAGTAGTTTATTTTAAGAAATAAAATTATTATATACCTTTAAAAAAGACAAAAGTGCTAAAATAATTTAAAAAATCTAAACATATAAATTACATAGCTTATGAAAATACGGAAACAAAGGGTTCCCGTTTTGTATGTAGAATATATGGGCAGAGCTTTTAATTCCACCTCCACGATATCTTACGCATATTATAATAGAATATATCTCACTCATCTTAGTCAAAGAAAAAGATTACAAAGAGTCATAGAATAGATAAAGAGATCTATAGAAGATTTTTGGGCCTCCAACCATTTTTTCGGGTGTAAATTTAATCCTAAAAAAATCGTTATGGAGAACGTGGTGTATTAAGAAAAAGTTTTATAAATTATATAAATTGTTTAAAATAATTTGAGCCTTGTATTTAGTAAAGTAAAATAATTTTGAACTAAGGTAGTATAGGGATTTTAATTTTGGGCCTTATATTTTAGACCAGGAATTGTAGATGACATAATTTTAACACTAAGAGAGGAAAGCTTGTACCTAGGTCTAAACTCCTAGCTTGCAGCAAGTTAGGGCTAGGTGGCACCATGTGCCTTCCATGCTTCTTTACCACATGACATTCTCCAGTAGAGAAGATCAACTCCATTCACAGTCTGCCACTTGTCATGCTCTCATTTGAGAGTTTTGGAGAAAATTTGGCCTATAAATAGAAGTGCTCACTACATGTAAAAATAAACTTGGAACTAGTCATGAAATGCTGTCCATTTTTGGCCATTCTACTTGTTCCTGAGTTCTCCCTAGGTTAGTCTCCTTCTAGACTTAGCCTAGACTCTTTCCTAGTGAGTTAGCCTAACCCCTCACTCTCACAAATTCCTAATTGTCCTTCTAGACTTAGTCTAGACTCTTTCCTAGTGATTTAGCCTAACCTCTCACTCTCACAAATTCCTAATTTCACATCAATCCATTCAACTTCTCTAAATTCTAAAAGTGTTTTTGTTCATCAAAACTCATTCATCATCCATCCAAAAGAAAAAATCACAATGATGACAACTAGAAAGAGTGTTTTCCATCATATCATATCCGAAAAGATCAATTTATCCTTAAAGTTAAATTTATAATTTAATACTACCTTTCATTCCCTTTTACCCTCAAATTGAATTCATTCACCTTCTTCCTTTAGCATATGCTTTTTTTACTGATCACCCTTCTCCTTTGTCTTCACATTTTGGCTACCTTGTACCGCTCTCCTTGCATCGTTGTCCCTTGAATTCACATACATTGTCACTGGTTGTTGGTGGTATGTCGTGGTGGGTTTGAAGATTTGATTATTCTGCATGTCCATTCGAAATTGAAGCATCAATTCAAGCAAAGGTAAGGTTTTTTTTTTCTGTATTTTGTATTGTTTTGTATGATTGGCTGGGTATATTGGATGATGGTGGACAACGACGAGAAGAGGGGTTTTATTTTCCATTTTTTTACAGGCTTTCGAAAGCTAAAAGATTTTATGGATGACTTTCGGAAGTCATCCATATGATGTTGTTTTATTTAGTATAAGACCATGGAAAACTTAAGTTGGTATCTCATGCTAGGAAACTTAATAAATTTGGGATTCTTCATGTAGAAGTACATGGTTTTGTCCAAAATTCTGGATTGTTATCGTTGTGCACGATTAGGTATGATGTTGCCGACAAGGGCTTAATAATAGTCTTTGTCGAGAGATGATACAGAGACCCGAACTCTTTCCATCTACTAGTGGGTAAGATGACAATCACATTGGACAATGTGTCGTCTATTCTCAACATTCCTATTGTGGAACAATTTCCCACATACATTATATTGGATTATGATAGAGCATCAGCCTTGCTGGTTGAGTTACTGGGTGTGGATCAAGGTGATGCAAATGTTGAGCTAAGACACTGTTAAAGTCCATATGTAAGACTGAGTTGATTAATAGAGATTTATGAAGAGTCTTGCATCTGACAGTCATGAGAATATGCTGCTAGAGCCTTCTAGTTACATTTAGTGGGTTGCATTATTTTTAAAGATAAAAGTGTGACTTTCGTATCTGTAGCATATCTTGCATTCTTTAGAGACCTACGCATGTGTGGAGCATATATATATCATATATATTTAATTGCATCATATCATATTTAGGTAAGTTAATTGAGAATGTTACGTGATTGAAGGAAAAAAATTATTTATTGTATGAGTTAATTATATATTTTAGTGAAATTCAATAAAATTGTAATTGATAACTTAAATCGAATAGAGTTAATTTGATAATAGTATGTAATTAGCAAAATAGAAAGTATTGAACATGTTTACTAAGTTAATTCCAAATCAACATATTTTTAAACGTATTATATATTGAAAAATATTTTCCAAACGCATAGAAAGTCGTATAGAAGACCAATATAAATGTAAAAATTTCATTGAATTATGAACTTTTTAATAGTATTTATCTAGACAATTAAGTATTAAGGATTTTTTTTTTTTTTTTGTGTTTGAGAAATCAGTATATAGATGTATGAGAAGTAAAAGTTCATAATTCAATGAAATTTTTACATTTATATTGGTCTTCTATATAAGACTTTCTATGCGTTTGGAAAATATTTTTCAATATATAATATGTTTAAAAATATGTTGATTTGGAATTAACTTAGTAAACATGTGATATGTTAAACAATCTCTCTATATACTTGTTGTTGCTAGTTCATGCATACTTAACTTAAAAAATAGAAATTGAATGTTTACTTAAGTAACAAAACATAACTTAATAATAGGTCTTGTCTTTCAAGCAACAATTCTTCATTTAAACAAAGAAATATCTAAATGTAATCTTTATTTTACCGAACAATATCTCACAAATAAACTAAAGTTTATTATTTAAAGTTCGATCCGATATCTTTATTATAAATATGAAACGTGTTTTATATCATCTACTTTTCAAGAAAATATAATTAATTATCAATAATTCTTCTGAATTTAATAGATAAAATACATTATCATTATAGAACCGCATAAATAATATCTAAAAATTATTTTAAGTAAATAATGAATAAAAGTTAAAATGATAAACTTTTTACTAAAGAAAAATATTTATAGAATTGACATTGAAACATATTTGAAAAGATAAAAGTGTTCTTGTTAATATTTTAGATAAGGTTTGAAAAGAATATGTAAACTAAAATCAAATTTAATAACTGTCGAACCAATAATGCCCTATAAGAAAAACATTATATGAATTAATTAGATATTATTATTATTATTATTATAATAATAATAATAATAATAATAATAATAATAATAATAATAATAATAATGGAATGGACCGAAAACAGCACGCGGTGATGGTAAGATGGCTCGTCATACTTTGAATAAATGTGAAAGTCAACTCACCTCTTTTCAAGTTGTGTGGACAATGCAGGAATACTTTGACACCGCTAAAAGAATCCACATTCATTTAACACAAAAATAATATTATTTATTAAAATATAATATGTTATTAATAAAACTAGGTATGAAATGGGAGGAATTTTGCTACAGTGATGTTAAAATTTCTTTATCATTTATTCGGTATGAAACTGTTTATCTTAGTGGGCGACCATAACCATATTAAAAAAAATCTAAAATAATATATCAATACAAAATGTTTATTATTAACAGTAAAATTTATTTATTTTCAATCACAATTTTTTCATACTTTTTCTAATTTTTTAAAATAAATTATAATGAATTTATTTTTTTCTTGCAATTCTTCTATTTGAAGGTTAGTTATAGAGGCTGGAGGCATTAAAATCACGTCTGCCACTAAGCAACCACCTTTTCAGTATTTAACTTAAGAAAATGATATTTATACATATCATTTATACAAGTATAATTTTATTTAAAATAGTAAGCACTAATGCATGAATAATAATATATAAGGAGGGAAAATTAAATTAATTCCTAATATTATAATTTAATAATAAAATCATTTCTGAGTTATTATTAAATTATTACTATAATTATATTTTAATAATAAAATAATCCTATAAAGTTTAATTGATGCAGGTTATATTAACTATCCGTGGTATGCTAAATCGGTCAAGTCACAAAATTGCTACACTTTACACTTTTAATAGAAGAAGTTACACCAATAATTTTGACCTAAAGATAAATACCAGATCCATCATTAATAATAAAATATATTTACAAAACTTTGAATCTGTTCAAATAATAAAATACATATTTGATGAAAAACTAAATCTATAATAAATGTGTTTAATAGAATTAGTTGTTAACTTATAAATTCTTATAAGGTTCAAGTTAATAAATTAGTCTATTTAACTAAAAGTGTTTGATAAAATTATTAGTTATATTAATTAGTAAACATAAAATAACATAATTACATTTTTATTATATAAATAAAATTTATATTTTATGTAATTAAAATTTTAGATTTAAGAACATAAATTCTTATTAAACTTTTACTGTTTTTATTTATTTTTTAAAAGATTAGTATATTTTTGTTATTTGAATAAATTATTTTGTTTAAACAAATTGATCTAATGACTATTGATTAAAAAATTAAAACTTTTAACTTTTAATTTAAATTATTGTTACATTAATTTTTTTGCAAATTCTAATGTGTTTAATTTTCATATAAAATAGAACATTAATCTATTAAATTTATAACGTTAATTTTTTAATTTGAACTACATAAAACTTCAAAATTATCTCACCAAATAGTGTAATACATAAATAAAAATATTCAATATGTTCTTAATTATATTTTTTATATTAAAAAGGTTTTTTATCTCTATTAAATTAAAAATTAATAATAATAAATAAAGATAAATTTAAGATAATAAATAAACATATTAAACTTAAAAAAATAATAATGCGAGAAAATGAAATAAATTATAAACAATAAAATTAAAACGATTTGAATTACTTTGTAATTTATCAATCACAAAAAGAATAGTTTGCATTATAACACTTTATTAAAATATTTATTTGAAGATTAAATAAGTTTATAAATTAAGTAGCTTGTTAACCTTCTATATCACCATTAATATTTCACAAATTCAAGAACAAAGTTATCTTTTATTCAATATAATTCGAATATAATTAACAGTAAGGTCAACGGATGTGGTAAATATTTCCACAACCAGTAACAATTGAACATTCCTTGCCCAAAAAGTTCAATACTACCAATCTTTGAGAGGTCTTTTGCCTCAATTGTACTCAATTCTTATTTATCCTTAAAACTAAAAGCTTAATTATTGTGGGTACAATTTTTGTAATCATAAATATTGGTAAATATAATATCTTTTTAAAACTATTTATATGAAATTAGATAATAACACTTTTAATTTTAGATTGTAACAATTGGAAAATGGATAATAAAATTGCATCTGAAAACCAGATTGGGTAGTTGAGAGCATTCAACAACTGCTGTGAGTACTATTAGCTGTAATCACCAGAAAGAGTTTGCATTTATTAAGGAGAAAATAAGACACCGTTTCTTGGCTCTCCATGTTCCTCAGAGTGAGAAGGTGAGAACAGCAGACACAGATTCGTGTCGGTGAGGAAAAGTGTTGAGGCAGAGATTGAAGAGAATGGAGGGTGTTGTGAGCCCTGAACCATCACAGAGGCCACCGCTGGATTCCACTTCCCAACAAGACACAACAACCCATGAAGTACTCAAAGACAGCACTGATGCCGAACTCACCAAAATTCGTCTCATGAGGGCCCTTGTTGAAGCCCGAGATCCCTCTTCCAAGGTACCCACATGAACAAAAAAACATCAAGTTCCTACCTTTTCTTGCAACTAAATTAACTGTCATGGCTTTGTCCCCTTTCTCTCTTTATGAAACAAAGTAGTGCTGCATTTTCCTTACCATTATTGTGAATCATATGCATAAAATAAAACTATCTTTCTTCTTTATCATATTAGTTTTTGGCATAGCTAATTTATGTCCAAGAATCTATAAGAGATTCGAATTGGGTTGCAGTTAGATTAACAGTTAGATTTACCATACATGGATAAAACTATTTGTGACCCTGATATTTCCAATAAAATTGATTTTTATTTGGAACTAGAAGTGTAGTAACTAAAAAAAATGTAGAATTGATGGTGCCCAAGTGGTTTTGTTCCCCTACCACTTGGCGGATTGGTTTGAAATTTAATTTGGTTGTGGTTTGGTGACTGGGCAGGACGTGGATGATTTGATGATTAGAAGATTCTTGCGGGCTCGTAGTTTAGATGTGGAGAAGGCTTCGGCGATGTTCCTGAAGTACTTGAACTGGAAACGTTCGATTATGCCAAACGGTTATATATCACCATCAGAGATTGCCGAAGATATTGCACAGGAGAAGCTCTTTGTGCAAGGGCTCGACAAGAAGGGTCGACCTATAATTGTTGCCTTTGCTGCAAAACATTTTCAAAGCAAACATGGTGCCGATGGATTTAAACGTATTATTCTCACTTCAGATCCTTCGCAATTTGCATTTCGAGTCCTCTTACTTAATGGCAAGTACTTGTTTCTGTATGCAGGTTATGTAGCCTTTGCTCTTGAGAAGATATGTTCAAGGTGCATCCCTTTTCCTGTGTTAATTCATACCCACATGTGCACACTAAAATGTTGAGTTCAATAGGAGTTTTTAGTCCATGCAATTGATCTTTCTGGTCAACTTTAGTCATTGGAACTACTGAAAAATTAATGAATTATTAATTTTGGTAATTATAGATCAATTTGATCTACAACATGTTATTGATTTCTCATCCCATTGATGTCACTTTTATGAAATGATAGCACTAAATTTGGTTGGTACACAACTTGTTGTAATTGACAAAAAAGATTTATCGGGTCTTTTTGATGGGGATTAACTCGAAAGATTTGATGCTAATAAGCAATGAGTCGGGTTTATATATATGATACAAACTTTAACTCAAAATTATGATAATAGAGTTGTGGGTCTAGTTCTTCTTTTTATATATTGTTCAAATATCTCATTTCTATTCCACGAAAGACTTAAACTTTCAGTTCTATTTCTAACAAAATTAATTTAGTGTCTAAAGAGAAACAATTTAACATAAAGGACAAAGCTAGAATCAAAAGTTCTATTTGAACCAAAAATAAATCACTGACACAAATGAATTTGAGATGTATGTGCAGCTGCATTTTGGACTGATGTTTTGATCCAAAAGTTTAATTATAACCTACACTTAGAACTGTGAATATACTTAGAAGATTGTAAAGATTGTTAATATGCCTATTTAACATGTCAGGATGCCACCGGGGCAAGAAAAATTTCTTGCCATTGCAGACATTGAAGGGTGGGGATATGCGAACAGTGACCTTCGTGGATACCTTAATGCTCTATCCATTTTGCAGGTCTAAGTTTTCCTCCTTTCATCAGCCACTTTTCTCCACAAATCTTGAAACATCCAGACCTCACGTGTCCCTTTGTCTGACTGCAGGATTGCTACCCTGAAAGATTGGGAAAGATGTTTATTGTACACGCACCTTATTTGTTTATGAAAATTTGGAAAATGGTTTACCCTTTCATTGACGACAACACCAAGAAAAAGGTGACACGTCAAATTCCATAATGCATGTTATATTTGGTTGAGATGTTGTAGGAGCATATTTTGAATGTTGCAGTTGTGTGCAGATAGTATTCGTGGAGAACAAAAAGCTGAAATCAACATTGGTAGAAGAGGTAGAAGAGAGTCAACTCCCAGATATATACGGAGGCCAAATGCCGTTAGTGCCTATCCAGGATAACTGATTAAACCATACTTTTTAAGGCTTGTTTGTTAATTTAATCTCTAAAATAATTTCAACTTCTCTACGAAGTTAAATGAATATGCGAATAATCTATAATCTATAATCTATAATATTTCACTTTTTCAGTCATGTCTCAATTTTCTACCTCTTTAGACATGGAACGATCCTGAATTTTATATTCACTAGATGTACCTGATTCGGTGCAAGTCCAACTGCATTAAAACAAAGGTGCCTTGTGGAATGTTTGATTTGATTAGGCCTTCAAATGTTAAAGTGTCCAAAATTTTTAAATGGAAAAACAAACTATTGCAAAGCCACCATTTTAGTAAGCAGTGGCAAATATGATAAGGCTTGCTCGTGTCACAACGGCAGAATCATAACTAAATTTCAGTGTTACAGACAAACTTCTACGTTCGTGTGAAATTGATGAACGATGTCCTACACCTTGATAGTATTACATTGAAATTTTACGTGGTTGCTCCAATTTTATTTGTTCACTTTGTACCACATTCCAAACGAAGGAAGGAGGGAAAAATTGTAAAACTCCCAGTATAATTTGTCTTAAATAAAAAAAAACATAAACATACATACAAAGACTATAAAATACCCAAGCAAATAAGTTAAAAAACACAATAATATATAAAAGCATTTCTAAACAAATAGAAATAAATTTTCTAATGTAAAATATATCTATCCATTACAACACTTACACTATGTTTGGATCCATGTTTCGACTATACTAACAGATGGATGGATGTGCATTTCGATTATAATAAGAGATGAATTTGCGAGATGATTATTTAAAAAGAAAAACACGTCATATACGTGAATTGACATTATTACCCTTATTTTTTTTTACCTAACTATGTGGAGAGACTGCATTAACTTTGTTTTTACTACTCTTTTTATTGTGCATTCACACGTAGAGAGACTGAGAATGTGGAGAGACTCTGAAGTTATGTTGCAGAGATTCCCATAGCTTGGCAAAGATTCCCACAGAAAGCATTCATGGCAGTCATTGACGGTTTGAAGTGAATTTGAATTTCTTGTTACAAAGTCGTGTTCTGCATCCAATGAAGTGCTCGTTGTTGAGCTTTTGTTGGAGCGGCTTGAGATTTTGTTCGCCGTTCTTCTGTGCATATTGGTGGTGGTTTCTCGAATTGCACATGGCGTCGTTCGTCGTCGAACGTGGTGAGTGTAGAAAATAGATTTAGGTTGAGTTCAAAAGGGAGGGTGAATTGAACTATTAAAAATTTTCAAAAACTTTTCGCAAAATACTGAAAAGTGTTTAAAGATTCAAATGAAGATTCTTTATCAATTTACTGATCAATGAATTTCCAGAATTACCCAACAAAGATCAATATGTTTCAGAACAAATTCAAATATCCAGTTGATCAAAACAGAGAAGTTGTGCCAGGACCATGATGAATCCTAAAATTCTTCATCTAGAAATTTGGAAACAGAAAAAGCTAAAATTCAAAGCCGCAAGCGGAGAAGTTTTCACTACAGAACTAATGAATAAGAAAAACATTGGAATCAGGTTCTTCCCTGATTGTACCATTCACACAAAGGTCATAGGAACAAATTTTATAGGAAAAGACATCCTCATTGGCATGAATGTCTATACTCAACTCAGAGGAATACAATTACTTCCAAATGGAGTAAGATACAAGAAAAGTTTCAAGCCATTTAATCCTTTGATGAAAATTTTTAGTTTATCAAAAACACCTCTAGAGTATGAAGAGTACAAAGAGAAGCTCTTAAACATGTGTACAGACAGCCATGATTTATTTCAACACCCAAAGCCTTTTGGGAAGAATGAAGAATTCTTTGTACAGTTACCCTTCAAACTGAATGAAGATATAAACCCAACCAAGGCTATTCACTCTGGAATGACACCAAGTGACAGACAAGCTGCATTGGAAGAATGCCAAAAGCTTTTGAAACAAGGACTCATTGAACCAACAAATTCTGATTAGGCATGTCAAGCTTTCTATATGGAAAAAAGAGGCTTGTCATTGATTACAGGCCGTTGAATCTTTTTCTCAAATACGATAAGTTTCCTTTACCAAAGATATACACCCTTTATTCATATATCACAAATGCCTTTATCTTTTCAAAATTTGACATGAAGTCAGGTTTTTGGCAACTTGGGCTAGACCCAAGAGATAGGCCCAAAACTGCATTTTGCATATCAAATGCTCATTTTCAATGGACAGTCTTACCTTTTGGATTAAAGGTTACACCTTCACTATTTCAAAAGGCCATGACCCGAATCTTTGAACCCATTTTAACCTCTGCACTCATATACATAGATGATATCCTTTTATTCTCCCCATATGAGAAGAGCCATAAGGAACTGCTAGAAAGATTCTACCAGATATGTCACCAATATGGTCTCATGCTTTCATCCTCAAAGTATCAGATAGGAACCACAAAGATAGAATTTCTCAGAATGAAATTTTCCAGAGGAAAGTACTCTCCTCAGCCTCATCTTGTAAAGGAGTTACCAAAATTTTTTGAGAAGAATTTCACAATCAAGCAAATTCAACAATTCCTAGGAATCTTGAACTACATAAGAGACTTTATTCCCAACATTTCTCATTACACTTCAAAACTGTCAAAGATGTTGAAAAAGAATGCACCACCATGGGGAACCGAACAAACTGAAGCAGTCAGAGCATTGAAAGAAGTTGCAAAAAATCCCCCTCCATTAAAAATCCCAGGAGAAGGAAAAAGGATTCTGCAGACAGATGCTAGTGACCATTATTGGGGAGTAGTTTTGATTGAAGAAGTTGAAGGACAGAGATTTTACTGTGGACATGCTAGCGGACAATTCAAACCAGAAGAAGTTCATTATCATACGACCTTCAAAGAAACACTCGTCGTAAAATATGGAATTCAAAAATTTGACTTTCACCTAAGTGGACATGTTTTTGAAGTTCACCTAGACAATTCATCATTTTCCAAAATGCTTGAATTGAAAAACAAGGTTCCTCTAAGTCCTTAAATTCTTCGCCTGAAGGAATGGTTTTCCAGATATGATTTCACAGTTAAACATATCAAAGGAAACAAAAATGTGATCCCTGATTATCTGTCCAGGCCTAAGGAAATCCTACCACAACCTCAACAAAACCAACTGAAAGAAAACACCAGGTCAATACCTATCTTCACAGATACCCATAAATATCCTCTGATCATGATGAATGAACCCATAGATAGAAGATCTGCTTCACAGAATCTTCATGAATTCCCTCTTGAATTACTAAAAATCCAACCAATTACTCCCTTCAGTCATAAAATCCTTTACAGAGACACACATGTTTCATTATCTTGCCACAACCATCCAAGAACACCAGATAAAACCTAAACCCACCTGGTTTAATCCTGCTGCACCACACTTAAACATTTTTTCATTACTAATGAATGAAGTGTTTACAAAATCTGATACGTGAAACTTATGGTGTACTACAACTCTGTTCAAATATCTTGTCATATTTTCCACTTTTAATGTGATTGAATATTTCACAAATTAGGCCAGTAAAAGCACATTGCTTTGGAAATTCCTTTCATGGTACCATACTTTGGTGGAAAGAACAAATTGATAAAGCATTATCAAAGTATAATACTCAGAAGTTGGATAAAGAACAGGCAGACCGATTTGTCTCCATTTTCACAATCCACAAACCATATTTTAGACATCCAAATGGATACATATATATATATATATATATATATATATATATATATATATATATATATATATATATATATA
>Ga0209489_100863_pt1 | contig 60494 bp, 34 predicted proteins | sample SiratrowhiteBW_FD_187527 | JGI IMG/M metagenome (GOLD analysis project Ga0209489, IMG submission 187527) | Root nodule microbial communities of legume samples collected from California, USA - Siratro white BW (SPAdes) (version 2) | ecosystem: Host-associated > Plants > Roots > Nodule | place... | reverse complement strand
ATAGTTGGATTAGATGTTGCGTTGTTGAGGAATTTCAAGGGTTTAGGGTTTTGACGAAGTGAAGAAGAAGAAGAAGAGAAGAGTGAAGAAACAGTGAAACGTGGAAAGCACTATTTTTTTTTTTTTCTCTGCCCAAAAAAGAAACCAGAAAGTTAGTAACGTCTTTTAACACCAGGATATAAAAATTAAAAAGGAAAGCGAAGTCTTTTAAGGCATCGATGTAATAACTATATTCTTTAGAGTATTTTTGGAAGATAAAATGTTTACTTTAAGTAATTTATTTTATTGAATTATAAATTATTTTAATTTAATTTAAATCTAATAATTAACTATGTATTGTGCACATTGCGTTGTTTTAACTTCTTTCGTGATTTGTGTAAAGTATCTACTCCTGTTTGTTTTGTTTATTTTTCATTTACAAAGTTTAAAATGAATTCTTTTATCAATTACATTTTTACGTGTTTTTTTTTAATTTTTATATATGATTTCTTATACTAGATAAAGAGAAAATAAATAAATCAAATAGCGTAAATGTTTTATTAAAATTAAAAAATTGGATTTCTTGATTCTGTAAAATAATTTTAAAAGACATTTGAAGGAATTCAGATAGTATTTTAAAAATTACGTTTACCATAATTTTCTATTCAAGATGAAAAATGTTTATAGTGATTAATTATTAAAAATGCATTATAGTTTTTTTTATATTTTCATAATATATATATATATATATATATATATATATATATTTCTTTAAATTTCGGATAACATTAATTTTTTTCCTATAAATTTGAAATTATTTTTTTTAGTTATTTTCATTTGAAAAACCTTTTTTTATTAAAATATCATTATAAATTTCACTCCATTTTTATTAAAAAAACATTCTATTCGGAGTATATTTATTTTAAATAGCTATTATGATTGAATTTCCTTGTATCACATTTTTAAAAAATTTTATTTATTTATTGGAACTTTGTAATGTTTCAATTTTTGTGTTTGAATTTTATGTTTTCTTGTTTTTATACGTCTTCTTATTTCTATTTCTCTTTAATATTCAATCGAAATCGAACGGTGTCTTAAACAATAATTATTATCTGTAATTAAATTTATAAGGAAATTAAAAAAAATAATCTTACAATATATAAGTTTAAAAAATAAGAATAAAAACTATTTATATAACAAAAAAAATTATTTTGCAACGTTTTCTTGAAAAAATATATTATTACTAGTTCTCTCTTCTTCTTTTATAGACTAATTAATGTTTTACCATATTTTTTCAGAAAGTTTGTATAAGAACACTACGTATTTTATTTATTTTTTTTAAGTTGGAATTGAAATCATAACTTATTTTAGTGAATGACACATTATTATCTTTATATTTTAAGTTAATTGATGTATTATGTGAGATTGTCGTGTAATTAATGATAAAAATATTCTTTATCATATTATCACTATTTTTAATATGTATAAATTGTTATTGTAATAAATGGGAAAAAAAGGAAAACATATATAACAAATAACTACTTTCACAAGTTTTATTCATTTATTTAACATACATAGATAGAAACTTACTTACAAAAATCATTCATTATATATAAGTACAATATTGTTTGACATTGAAAAGGATCATTATATATTATATGAGAGTGTTGCATACCATTTGAGATTAAAAAGAGTTATCATTCATTAAGAATTATTGTTGAGATTAAAAAGAGTTATCATTCATTAAGAATTATTGGAGAGTGCTTGACATTAAAAAAAATGTTATGCTTAGCTACATAATGGCATCAATAAGAATGTCTACTCTCATAGTAATCACAAGATTACATCTTAATTTAATACACTCAATATTTTTATGTTCTCCAACTTTCACATACACATAAAATTTTCATATCTTATCCCTTCCATTAGTATCACTTATAATAAACTAGCTATAAGTCTATGGTAATAAAGATGACTACTTAACCTTGCATCACTTGAATAATTCTACCAACTTTCTTCATGTTCTAGTATAACATCAAAGGATTAATGACCATCTCATCAAAACATCTAACAAAAATAAAGTCACATAATACAATAAACAAAAATGGACAATGAAAAAACGTTAACACGACTCAACAAAGAAATGTAAGATGGTTTCATATTGAATAAGGATCAAAGAAAACTATAAGAAATTTATTTAATCAAGTACAAAAACTTTCAACCATTATCCAATTCAACTTTCAATATGGTCATGCTACATGTTAGCCACATGAAAGACAATAAATCAACTATCATGTCACATGACATACAATATTAATTCAAAAGACAATGTGAAAGATGAATTTAGTATTTTGAATTTTCTTAATGATTTCATAAATTCATGGGCGTTGTCTATCAACATTAATAGTAAATGCATCATATATTGTTGATGTGGAATCCCCGAGTCGGAAGTGCAAAACGGAAGTCAAAAACATCTATGGTAATGGAGGAAAGGTTTGGATTGTAAGATTGTTTCACTCAAGCTTCAAGGAGTGACTCTTGGATGAATTCTTTGATCTTCTTAAGTCTTCCTCTAGTCATGGGCCCACCTAAGTCTTGAATTGGATTATGGACTTCATTTTTCGTTTTGTGGACTTCAGCTTTCTTATCATGGGTCTTGTGGAGTTGAGCTTGGATGTCCACATCATTGTCCCCTTCTTAGAACGCATTTGTCCTCAAATGTTGAACATCATTCCCTACATCAAAAAGAGACAAATCATATACATTAAAAGTGACACTTACTCCATACTCACCAGATAGATCAACTTTATAAGCATTATCATTTATCCTCTCAAACACTTGAAAATAACCATCTTCTCTTGGTTGGAGTTTGGACTTCCTTTGCTCAAGAATATTTCTTTCCTCATATGAACACAAACCCAATCACTGGGTTCAGAAACAATTTTCTTTCTTCCTTTATTGACTTACTTAGCATAGTTCTCATTTTTCTTTTCAATTTATGTCTTCACAGGCTTATGCAGCTTCTTCACATAGTCAGTTTTAGCCTATGCATCCTTACGCTTAAAACAAAAATATTAGGCATAAGCAATAAATCAAGTGGTGTTAAAGGATTAAATCCATGCACAATTTCAAATGGTGAGCAATTAGTTGTGCTATGGACAACCCTATTATAAGCAAATTCTACATGAGACAAACATTGACTTAAGATTCTTCTTTAAAATAGTCTTAAGCAAAGTGCCTAATGTTCTATTCACTACCTCAGTCTGCCCATCAGTTTGTGGATGACAAGTAGTAGAGGAAAGTAATTTAGTACCAAGCTTACCTCACAATGTCCTTCAAAAGTGACTTAGAAACTTAGTGTCCCTATCACTTATAATACTCCTATACACTCCATGAAGTCTCACAACTTTTCTAAAAAATAAATCAGCTACATGACAAACATCATTTGTCTTCTTGCAAGGTATGAAATGTGTCATTTTTGAAAATCTGCCAACAACAACAAAAACATAATCTTTGCCATTTTTTGTTCGGGGCAATCTAAGATAAAGTCCATAGAAATGTCAATCCAAGAATAGTCAGGTATAGGCAAGAGTGTATATAAACCATGTGGCATCACTTTTGATTTTGCCTTTTTATAAACAATGCAATGGTCACAAAATTTATGCACATCAAGTTTCATACGGGGCCAATAGAAATGCTCATGCAATGCTTCTAAAGTCTTTTGTATCCCAAAACATCCCATCAAACCACCTTCATGTGTCTTTCTTACTAGTAAATCCCTTATGGAACACTTAGGCACACATAATATCTTTTCTTTAAACAAGTAATAATTGTGCCTATAGTATCCATTTTGAGACACCTTTTCACAAGCAGTATACATTTCAGAAAATTTGGCATCATACAAGTACATCTCTCTCAAAGTTTCAAGTCCACAAATTTTAATTTCAAGAGTAAAAAGTAATTCATGTCTTTTAGATAATGCATCAGTAACAATGTTCCATTTTCCCTTTTTATGTTTAATGACATATGGAAATTGTTTAAGGAACTAAACTCACTTGACATGTCTCTTATTCAACTTACCTTGTCATTTCAAATATTTAATGGATTCATGATCACTATGAATTACAAATTCTTTGGGCAAAAGATAATGTTGCCAAGTTTGCAATGCATGCACTAAAGCATACAATTCCTTGTCATAAGTAGAATAATTTAAGGCAACTCCATTCAATTTCTCACTAAAATAAGCAATTGGGTGTCCTTCCTGAATTAAAATAGCCCAAATACCCACATTAAATGCATCACATTCAATTTCAAAAGATTTTGTAAAATTTGGTGATGCAAGAATGGGAACATTAGTTAGCCTATGCTTAAGGGCGACAAAGACTTGCTCTTGTTTCTCTTTCCACTTAAATCTCACATGTTTTTTAACTACCTTACCAAGAGGTGTAACCAAGGTACTAAAATCCCTAACAAACCTCCTATAGAAACTAGTTAAACCATGAAAATTTCTCACTTCACTCACATTTTTAGGTGTAGGCCACTCTTGAATGACCTTAATCTTTTGCCCATCCACTTGTACCTCTTTAACACTCATAACAAATCCCAAAAATACAACATGATCAGTGCAAAAGGCACATTTTTTATTATTAGCAAATAATTGTTCTTCTCTAAGCACATTCATTAAAACACTCAAAATGTTCAATATGCAAATCAATATTAGTGTTATAAATTAGAATGTCATCAAAATATACCACAACAAATTGGGCCACAAATTCCCTTAAGACATGGTTCATTAATCTTATAATAGTGCTTTGGACATTAGTTAGCCCAAAAGGCATCACCCGCCACTCACACAAACCATACTTAGTCTTAAATGTAGTTTTTCACTCATCCTCTTCCCTTATCCTAATTTGATGGTACTGACTTTTCAAATCAACCTCAGAAACACACACAAGCACCATGTAACTCAACAAAGAGATCATTTAACTTGGGAATAGGATGTCTGTATTTGATTGTGATATTATTGAGAGCCTTGCAGTCTATGCACATCCTCTAAGTCCCATCTTTTTTAGACACCAATATCACGGGAACAACACACAAACTCATGCTCTCTTGCACCCACCCTTTGCTCATCAACTTGCCTTTGAATTTCTTGAGTCTCTTGTGGATTGCTCCTATAAGCTGGTTGGTTGGGTAAAGAAGCTCCAAGAATAAATCAATGTGGTGCTCAATTCTTCTTAACGGTGGTAGTCCATTTGGGATTTTTTTTAATAACACATCCTTATATTCCTACAAAAAGCTCAACACTAGCAGGAACAACAAGTTTATTAGAGTTGTTAGCAAAAATATTATTTTTGTAATACAACAAATAAAGTGGTTTATTGACCATCAACACTTTTTTCACCTCACTCTCTCTCACCAAAAAATTTGTTTTGCTCTAAGTGTTTCGCTCTTGCTTCCCTGATGATGTGTTTCACTCTTTTTCTTTCCACTCTTTTTGTATGTTTCACTATTTTCTCCTTTCTCTTGAATTCTTCTTTCTCTCAATTTTATTCGATACTCACAAATCTCTTTAGGAGACAATGATTTAAGAATAATTTTCTTATCATTGTGTATGAAAGAAATCTTATTTGTGAACCCATAATGAACTGTCCTTCCTAATATGATATGACTTGTCTCTATTGGAACCACATCACATAACACCTTGTCAGTATATTGTCCCATGGAAATTTATTTATTCACGACCAACTCTCCATCTTCACTAAGCCATTGAAGTTTGTATGCCCTAGGATGTGGCTTAGTCTCCAAATTTAATTTGGACACCAGTCTAGAGCTAGCCACACTAGTACAACTTCCACTATAAACAATCAAAGAGCATAATTTCCCATTGATATAACATCTGGTATGAAAAATGTTATCTTTTTAGGATTGGACTAAAGCATGTAATTAACTTCCCAACAACCTCCTAATCGTAATAAATCACCTTCCATTGGTTCCACCTCTATTTCTTCCTCCTCATCTTCTTCACTAGCTAAAGACTCACTAGTATATTCTCCATTATCCTTAAGGATGGTGATTCTCTTAGTAGCACATTCAGAAGCAATATGCCTTCTTCCCAAACACCTAAAACACTTTACATCCCTGGTTTTTGTGGTTTTCTCATTGGAACTCTTCAGAGCTTTTTCATATGGAACTGCCTCAGTAAATTTGGAGGAGGAGGATCCCTCTTTTCGGACTTGTCCTTCCAACTTGGTTAAAATTGGAAGAACTCTTTCTTGCGATACTTTTTCTCTTAAGTTGTTGTTCAACTTAAGTGGCCTTATGCAACAAATCCTCCATCTTAATATATTCTTGCAACTCTACAATATCTCTTATATCACTGTTCAAACCACTCAAAAATCGAGTCATATTCACCTCATTGTCTTCCTGAATTTTAGCTCTAATCATGGTAACCTCCATGTCCTTAAAAATACTCTTCAACACTACTATTACCTTGAGTCAATTTTTGGAGTTTAAGCTGCAAATCTTTATTGTAACTAGCTTAAACATATATTTTTCTCATGATACTTCTCATCTCACCCCAAGTGTCTACCATTGGTTCTTCATTTTCCGCCTCTCCTTTTGATATTTGTTCCACCAAATGAGTGCTTAATCAGAAAATTTAGCTGTTGTCATCCTAATTTTTTATTCTTTAATGTAATTGTAACAGGAAAACAAATGTTCAATTTGAGTTTCCACTCTAAGTATGCTTCTGGGTCCTCTTTTCTTTTAAATGGTGGGATTTTAAGCTTTACTCTTTTCATTCTATTCTTGACGCGGTCACTATCATTATCTCTTCTTCTCCTCCTATTGTCTTCATGATTGTTTCTATTTGTCATTTCGTCCAACCTCTCATGAAGCTCATCATTTTGTTGTCTCATTAACCTCTCCAAACATTAAGTTAAAGCTTGCATTTGTGGTGCTGAAAGGGTGGTTTCTGAAGAGGAAGGATTAGCACCTCCACCTGACATACTTAAATTAAAAAAAAATGATTAGAAGTAACAAGTAATATATTCTCACCATCTCTTCCTCGTGTGTTTAAACTCAATACTCAAGTGTATGCACTTAGTTTAGGCTTTTTTTTATTTATTTATAATATAACTCTCTTGCCTTTTTCCACTCTTGTGTTCTTCTTGAGTTCTTAACCAAATCAACAAGACATTTTCAAGAATAATTCACCCAATAAGAGTAATTTTAACAAAAAAATAAATAAATAAAAAATATAATGACAACAAACACAAAGATGGGTAAACAAAAACAGTTTGACGGTAATTTTAATGACCTAACAAGTATAGTAACAATCCTCCACAATTGCAGAAAATATAGCACTTCATAGATACTTGAGTTTATGTTGTAATGACATGAACCATTCAACCACAACATTTTTTTTGTTATTTTTTTTACAGACTTACTTTTGCAATGGTTTTGTCACTAACTTACAATGATATTGACAGTAAAATTGAAGGAAGGATTTTACCAATTTCTCAAAGTCATCTCAATCCTTGTCTTGGAACTGAGCTCTAAAACCAAGTGACGATTTATCATCTTGCTTATCTAATGGATTTGAGTGGTGCAAGGTTCTTTACAATTCCTAGCATTGATTCTTATCTTGTGGGCTAAGTCACAAGTGGCGAATCATCATCTTGTTTATCTCATGAATTTGGGTGGCGCAATATGTTGTTCTAATTCATAACATTATCTTTATTTTTTGCATTTTCTTTAGTTGTTTTCATTTATGAGTTTTGCGCATACTTTTGAAGATCACATTCATCCAATAATTCATCCAAGAGCTCTTCTTTGAAGCTTGAGTGAAACGATCCTATAATCCAAACTTTTTCCTCCATTACCATAGACCTTTTCGGCTTTCGTTTTGCAGCTCCGACTTGGGCATTTCGTATGAGTTGGTGTCAGAGCTTTGGTACACTCAAAGATTTTGAGTGTCTCAAGAAGCGATTCAGACATTTTATTAAACATGTGGAGGGAACTTAGATTTTTGAAGATTAACTCAACTAGAATTCGGGATTAATTTTCTCGAAGAAGGGGAGGATGATGTGATCTGAAAAATATATAAAAAAATGTAATTTTTCTTCTTTTTTTTCTATGTTTAGTTTGGACCTAGAGAAGAAATGGACTTGTCTATTCCTTTTTTACCATGAGTTCTATATAAGGACACCTATTGTACTCATTTTGGGAAGATTTGTAATGAATAGAAATTTTTGAAAATCTTGAGTGTATCATATCTCAAAAGATGTCTCTCTTTTGCTTATCTTAGAGTGACACTTCATGACTTATCTTTTGGTGGTGCATTGGGTTCATGAAAGGGATGTGGAGAGTTTCTCCCTTGGGTTTCTTATCTTGTGAGTTAGGTCATAAGTGATGATTTATCATCTTGCTTATCTCATAGATTTGAGTGGCGCAAGGTTCTTTCTAATTCTTAATATTGGTTCTTATTTTGTGGACTAGATCACAAGTAGTGAATCACCATCTTGCTTATCTCATAAATTTGGGTGGCACAAGGTGTTGTTCTAATTCTTGGTATTATCTTTGTTTCTTGCATTTTTTTTAATTATTTTTCGTTTTCGAATTTTCTGCAAACTTTTGAAGATCACGTTCATTCAAATGCCACTCCTTAAAGCTTTAATGAAACAATCCTACAACCCAAATCTTTCTTCTATTACCATAGATATTTCCAGCTTAGAGATTCCGCATCAGATGATAATTTGTTATTTTTATTATTAATCACATCATAATTTCTAAGTACTTATATAGTCTCGAAGATAGAGATTCACTGTAATGTGAGCATTCAATAAATAATATCAAAATGAGTAATATGTTAAGGGTATTAAGGATCAAATTTATTCATTCTCATTCTCTTAGACAATTTCTTTCTTACTAAAACGGAGAATAAAATATAAATAATTATATTTTTCCTTAGGAAAAAGCTTCAAAATCCATGGCCAACTTATATTTGAAGATGCAATATGATAGTTACATTATAAGTCCATTATATACACCTCTGACCATTTAAAGACTTACATTTTTTTTTAAAAAAAGAAGCTTCAAAATCCATGACCAACTTATATTAGAAGATGTAACTTGAGAATTACATCTAAACCAATTATGTAGACCTTTAGCTAAATACTTAGTAGATAAATCTTGATTCCAAATCTACACATTTGAAACTTTTTCTACTGTTCTTATAATACTTTCTTGAATAAAGTGAACAACGAAAATCAGTATACAATTTCATCAAATTCTAAGTACTATTTTTCCATAAACATCTCAATTTATAGTCGATACTTCAAAACCCTTTATATCAGTATATATAAAGTCACATGCACAAGGTTATTAAACTTAAAGCCTTATGTATTTATTTCGTATAAAAAACATATTAGAATATTTATAAATAATGTAACAATTCAACATTACATTAAAATACCCGTAATGAATTATGCTATAAATATTTTTTCTTACCTTTTACTATATTATTATTAGGATAAAATTCAAAATTACATTAAAATATCTGTAATGAATTATGCTATAAATATTTTTTTACCTTTTACTATATTATTAGTAGGACAAAAATACTAAACTGGTGCAAATATTTTTAATTTAATAAATATGTATAGTTTTAATTTTTAATTTAATCCGTGTTAAGGAGTCACAACTTCAAATGAATTATTTCATTAATATGATTTTAGTTCTATTTTATTTCTTTTTCAATTATAGCTTTATCTAAAGTTGTGTTACAGATTTTTTTTTTCACCCATTTAGTAAATACCAAAAATAATTACACGTTTGGCCTATTATTAGTTCATCGTATTATATGACATTTTTAAATATTGTCTTTTATATTTTTCTAATATTATAATTATTCCTATATAATGTTTTACACAAAAAAGAGTTGTTGAAAAAACATCAAAGAGAGGAGAAAAAAAAAAAAACTAAAACACTAATTTGTTTCCCTGTATAAGAAACTGGAGAAAGAGAGAAAGGAAAACACAGAGCAATGAGATCGCAGAGGCTATGGCGAAACGCAAAACGACCTGAGAAAGACACAAAACGACCTGAGAATTGAACCTACACGGATCTGCACGTGCGATAGGAGAACGCAACATCAACATCCAAAGCGGAGAAAAAATTGCCATTGAGAACCAGTGAAGCACTTTCGCAGGTGCGTTCTGCTAAAATCGTGACCTAGAAACAAATATTCCGGTGTAATGTTTTTGGTTTTTGTAGTGTCCAACCGAGTTCGTTGAATCGACTCTAAACTCGCGATTCCACTCGAGTTTGCTCGAGTTCAGTTGAGCCTACTGAAAAACGATTCTACCTTAATTAGGTTCGAGGGAGTGAAAACGTAAACTCGTTCGAGTTTGCGAGTTGACTCGCGGTCTTCATATTGTAGCCGTGATCGTTAGTTATAAAAAATTAGGTGATTTTTGGAAAGAAGGACACACGGAAACTGGTTATGCTGTAAGTAACAATGTGAAGGTGATTTTTGCTTATGTAAATATGCATTTAGTGGTAGTTATAAACTGATTTTTGCTTATGACATATGCATTTAGTGGTAATTTGACGGATTAAGTCAAATTCATTTCATATTTGCTTATATAAATATTTAAACAGATCTCACCTGTGTCTGAGACATGGTTTATTGGTATAGAATAGTAAGGAAAATATTGTAACTTGGTTAAATTGAAGACTTATTGAGGATTTGTTAAGGTGATGGTGGTTTTTGCTGGATTGGTTTGATGCTTTTGGACCAAGCTATTGTGCGTTTGACTGATATAAAATGTGCTTTAATAATAGAAGTTAATGGATGGATGGGGTTTTGTGGAATATTCTGGGTAGAACCTACTTATGCTTTCAAATAAGAGTTTTCTAATGGAAGCTATGATGTTTTCAGGTCTCATATACCTTGGAACAACTCATCTTATTTACTACTCCTCAATATGCATTTGTGATAAAATTAGTAATGATGTAGTAAGGGAAGAGATGTTTGAGCTCTGTAGTTGGTCAAGTTAGGTATTTAGTATTAATATGCTAAAGTGATGGGAATCTAGAAAACCAAGTTCTGAATAAGATGAGTTTTATTGATTAAGGAGAGCTCGAGCTATTATATAAGTAAAGAAAAGAAACCAGAGCCTAAGCTCCTTAGAGGAGGTATTCTTTGCCAATACCTAATAAACTATGATTTCCCACAACAGACCCCCTATTATTCTCCCTTCTAATTGTATTCCCCTTTTCCCGCATGATCTCCCATCCTCCTCTACTTTCAATTTCAGCTAACCGGCTCTCTAGAAGGCCCTTCTTATTCCTTCTAGAATAAACCCTCCATATTGTGTGCCTTTTTTGAATATCCACAACTTTCTTATTTCACATACTAATAAAATCTCTGGCTGTGTTTTGCAACCAAATGTTAATCTGTAAGTTAGACTAGAATCCAAAAGAAGAATCAGTTTAGTGCACTAACTTGCAAAACAGTGGGTATTCCAATTAAGTTGCTTTCCATGGTACAGTTTTTCCGAATGCATGGGTTTATATGCAAAGCTAGGTTACACGCCATAGATCCACATAGAAACCTTTAGTTTCATTGAGCTTCAGGTTTCCATTAGCACCTTTCATAACACATGCAGTTTTCTGGCTAAATAAGACACCAAGATTGGATAATAATAATAATAATAATAATAATAATAATAATAATGAACAATTGTATTTGAACTATATTATTGACTGCTCTAATTGTGATTTGTGGATCAGAAGAGGAGGGAAGACATGAGTGCCAACGAGAACAGCAGTGCAAAACCAAGAGTGCTCCCAATTGTACGCCTATGGATCTGGCTAATATCTCACAGCAACATTGTCAGGTATTACTGCTGATGCTGTTGCTAATACCACTATTATTATTATTATTGTGAGGGTAACACTATTAAGAAATCGACAATTGATTTTTTTTACTGGAAATCATGTTGGGATGCATTGGAAATGATGCAGGAGGTGCATTAATAACACTTGATTGTTCTTTTGATTTCTTAATCAGTGCTCTAAAGACACTAGTTAAAATTATTATTATTGTTGTTGTTGTTATTATTAAGTTGAGTGATTTGAATTTAATTAAAACTTTGTTCTTTCCAGTTTGTTTTGTTTCCTAGCAGGGGTGGTGGCTCTTCTCCTTCTCCCAGTCCTTGCCAAGAACACCTACATTTCCGAGAATGCCCTCATGCCAGGTCATTTCCATTCTCAAGTGACCTGATGCTTGTTTATTTTTCCATTTGTGCAGCCTCAAATGGAAATTTGGCCAGAAGCACTAACTGACATACTTCTCTGTCTGCTCACACATGAATGCTTGCAAACAGAGAACCAAACACACAACATACCTTTTCGTCTTCAATTCGCTAATTCTAATTTTTATCTGGTTCTGCAGGTTCTGCAAACAACATGCTCTCAACTCACCATGTCTCAGATGCAAATAAATTCATCAAGGACTTAACTGATCTGGAGCTCAGATCCGTGGCCTCACCAATGTAACTCTTTCTTTCCTGTTATCATAAGGGACTTTATACAATTTCACAAGGAAAAATAATTTATTTGTTGTGTTTTAATGCAGTGAAAGTCAAAAACTTATTGCACAGTATATGTCCGCTTTGGATGCTGAAGTTACTTTCCACAAGTTTTACCCTCAATTCAGTCAGTTTCATCCACTACACTTCTTTACCAGTCCCGATTCAGGTATAATCTCCAAAAATGGAACTTGTTCTTCGTTGGGAGTCAACACTATTGGAATTATTAGGGCACCACGTGGGGATGGAAAGGAAGCTATTGTCTTGGTGACGCCTTACAATCCAAACAAAGTTGGTTTGGGTGAGGCTGTGTCCTTGGGTATTGCTTACTCAGTGTTCTCGCTGCTTTCGCATGTTACTTGGCTGGCAAAGGATATTGTTTGGCTTGTGGCTGATTCACAATATGGAGAATATTCTGCAGTGGCTGCTTGGCTAAGAGAATATCAGGCTCCTGTTTTCCACAAAGTTGATATAGTTACTAGTGAAACTTGTAATGAGAGCAGCACTTTTAATGAACTTGGACAGGGTCTTTATTTGGATGGAAAGTTAAATGGGGATTTTAGGCGTGCAGGAACTATGGCAGCAGCTCTTGTAATTAAAGTTGCAGAGCAAGGTAACCAGTATGAAGACAGTCTTAATATTTATGCTGAAGCATCCAACGGCCAGATGCCAAACCTTGACCTTATCAATATCGTCAATTATCTGGCGGTTCACAAACAAGGATTGCGGATAAAAGTGAAGAAGATGTGGTCTCTGCTTGACTCCTGGTGGCTCAATACTTTGGGTGTTATATTTGAATCCTTGGGAAAAATTGCTAGAAGTTTAAATCCTCAGTGGAAGTTTGGTATTCCTGCTTCTGAGTATGTAGAAGGTGCTGCTACACTGGCAAGTTCATTGTATTACCAGGTGCTTTATTTTTTTCCCCTATCTAAAAGGTGTATCTTATGATATTCCCTGTGTCCACTTTATAATATTCTTTATCTGTATATTATTCCTCTCAGGGTCTGGGTGTTCCCACCGGCCCTCATGGTGCCTTCCGTGATTATCAAGTTGACGCAATCACTCTGGAAATTTCACCAAAAGTTTCTCTTACTAAAGTGAACAGGCGTAACGAATTCATACTTCGTGGTGGAAGGTACGTGCCACTCTTACAAGTTGCATAGTATAACGATTTTGAAAATCAAACATCAAATAAATGGCTTGCTATCAATGGAATTATTGTAAAAGTCTCACAATTTTTTAATTTTAAATTATATGCAATGTCCTGTTTATGTTTGCCGTTTACAATAATTAAACTGTACAAAGTTATGAACATCTTGTCCTCGTTTTTGAAACCGAAGGAAGAAAAGTTCTGTATAGTTATTTGAAGGCTCGGTTCGGTTTCTGTCATTAGATATAACATAATGTATTTTCACAAATTGTTAAATAAAAGCTGGGAAAGCTGAAGAAACTCCAAAACAGTATTTTCACAAATTGTTAAACAAAGGAAATTCTTGAATTTTTTAACGTGAAGAAAATTTAATTGGCTATTGCTTTTGTATACTTTTTGTTTCGTTTTGTTATTGGTGTAGTTGAACTTGTGATGGGAAACTATTATTCTCCATTACGTGCTAAGCTTTAATTCTATGGAATAATATTTCGCTTTAACATTTTATGAACTTGTGTATTACTGCTCATTTATGTTATAAAGCACAATATAAGAAGATCTTTCTCTTTGTTTCATCACCGTGACCAAAATGTTTTGTACACATTGCAGGTTGATTGAAGGAGTCATACGCTCAATAAACAACCTTCTTGAGAAGTTTCACCAGTCATTTTTTTTGTATCTCTTGACATCTCCTGGTAAGTTTGTGTCGGTTGGAATTTACATGATTCCATTTACATTACTTGTCGCACCACTTCCGATAGTTGCAGCGTATCTCCATACCAATGCTAGTAGTTCGACTCCCCAAAACCCATCCGAAGTTGATGCCAACAACAAATCTTGGAAATGGTTGAATTCGGCAAGGAAGGTTTTGGTCATTCATTTATGGGGTGTTGTTGTCTCCTTACTCCCATTTTTCATATGTCAACTACCCAATACAACCCTAACGATGAACTTTGTATTGTGGGGTTTCGCATCAGCTTTTAGCTTGCTGATTTTATACTTGATTTTGGATTGTCCAATTTTCGAAGCAGCTGCATCTCAACTTGAGAAAAATAGGTGGGCCAGCTTGAAGTCTGTAACTTTATCAGCAACATTCATCGGTTTGTCTCTCATGTCCGTCATCAACTTCGCCACTGCAGAAATTGGGGCTTTACTTATTGTCCCATTTTGTCTATTGGCTAGACCATTGAAGCTAGATATTCAAGCTAAGAGCTGGAGAACCTTACTAAGGGCCTCTTGTAATATTGCTTTAGGTTTTGTTGTGTTTCCTCCGGTTGCATTTGTTTTACTCAAAGGTGCATTTGAAGATTTTTATGGTATTAATGTTGTTGACTACTGGAACTGGGTGGAATCCCTTTGGGCTTGGAACAGTGCTACTTACCTCTACGTAGGTGTTGTTCACCTACCATGCTGGGCACTGTGTATTCACATTTTGTTTCATTCATGTTGACATCAATTGTTACTTAGCCAGACAAGCAATTCACGTGAGAATTTTGTTATCTTGGTTTTTGTGTTTTCATCTTCAATGAACACCATTCTTCTCTGCAAGTAATTATTTATAATTTGGCCAATGAGACATTTTTGGACGATAGGGAAGGAGAAAGGGTTAAGTGATGACTCCACTATTTTGGAACCTGATCTTGAAATTTATGGCTAATGCGTGAATGATTGATAATAACTATTCATTTCTATATTTTATAATGTGTTTATATTGTTAAATTTGATTTTTTAATTGTTAAAATTAGTTTTTAAAAGTGAAATATAAACATGTATGTTTTAAATGTTAGTATTTATAACTAGAGTAATTTGTAATAATCAATCAATTAATTTTTATTTAATTGAGGTAACATAAGAATTTGAAACAAATTACTCGCATTTCATGAATTGGAATTGAAGCTGGAGAATAATCAAACAAAATTGAAAGGCACTAAATCAAACATGAAATAATTTTTTTTTCTAATAATAACGTCAAATAAAATAAATAAATAATAAAATTAAACAAAGTTCTTTAAAAAACTCAAACTTTTACTTATTTAAATATAAGGTAAAAACATCTGACCCTTATAAAAAACTCAAACTCAAACTTTTACTTATTTAAACGTAAAGAAAAAAAAAGAAGCATGTGTTAGTTTGTTATCACATGCACATAGAATATGTTAAATAGTACTCATGACTATATTTTATCAACACACTGCATCAAATTTGGCATCATTACTTGGTTACAAACAACCTCCGTTTGGTGTGGTGTGATTATCCATCTAACACCTACTTTCAATGTTTTTGACATTTTGTGAGCACATCATAAAATATTATGAGTCAAATAATTTTCATTTGTTATTATTATTACTAATAATATAAAACTCAAAGTCGTTAGAAAAAGTCTAATTTAAAATTAATTATTTTTTATAAATAAAGTTAAGGATTAATTAAAACACAAGAGTTTAAAATATTTTTGTTTATATAAAAACAATTATTTATATTAGGGTAGTTCGAAGTCTTGAAATAAAAGGTTTGTCATGCATAATTAATATATCAAGTATCATTATTTCATAAATAATAATACATGTGCTATAGTTAAAAGTATAAGAAATGTAAATTAATATTAAAACATAACAAATAATATATGTAGATGATTTTTTTATATTCGTATAATTATAAATTATGTATTTTTCTATTTTTATAATAATTATCTTAAAAATCATATTGTAAAAACTTTTATTACATCCAATCAAGCACTTGAAAAAATAATAAGTAAAGAAAAATATTAAAATAAATTTCTTGACACCAATAATCAATTAGAAATCATGTTACTATAATTGCAATACTTATTATCAATTAGAAATCTCATTATAAAAGTATATAAAGTGACTATGGCACTCTAATTTGAATATTTTGTATATTATTCATTCAAATATTTTTAATTCATTTAATGTAATGTAGTTTTAACACATGTAATGATTAAAAAGAATCTAATATTAATTTCTTAACCAATGTGTTTACCCATATTAGCAAAATTGTTCTTCTTGCATCCCTTGAAACCAAAAAAAGAAACAGAAACTGAAAGGCTTCACCATTACAGAAAAAGAGTTTGGGTTTTGTGTGTTTTTTTTACAGAACTCTCAAATCCCAATCATAGTATTCTGTTCTCCAGATTCACACGCAACTTGAAAAAGAAGCAGCACCTTTACAACACAAGAACAAGAAGACACTCTTCACTTTTTCACACCCAAATTATTAAAAACCACTAACCAACAAACTTTTCACTCTTAAGTCTTAACACACACTTCGTCACTCTCTCTCTAAGTCTTCTTCATTTCTCAGTTTCATTTCCAAGTAACAACAATTCTCTGGAGAGATAATCTATAAGCTTTTTGCTCATAACCTCACAAGCACCTTGCTTTCTTTTTAACCACTGTTAGTTGCTTTGTATTGATTTCTGGGTCAGTGTAGGTTTTTCCTTTTTTCACGAGCTTGGTCAAGTTTTTTCCTTTCTGGGTTTTGTGGTTATTGGGTTGCCATGGATCTGGTTGGATCTTCTGGTTTTGAGTCCTGCAAGGTCCAAGTGAAGGTCAAAGTTTCGTTTTTTAGGGTGTGATTCAGCTGCTGAACAAGTTTGAAATGGTGGGTCAGTTTTAGCTGATAAAAGGGGTGAGCATATATAGAATATGAAGCGTAAGGTGGTTCAGCACAGGTGGAAGAAGAAGCTTTTTGCTTTGATCTTTGTGGTGTTTTGCTTGGGGAGTTTCTTGTTTATGCAGACACGTTACAATCATGTTGTGGGGTTGGTTTCATTGCAACGCCATTTTGTTTCTGAGCCTGAGGTTCAGGTCCCCAAGATTGCATTTCTCTTCATTGCACGGAACAGGCTACCTTTGGAAATGGTTTGGGATGCATTCTTTAGGGTACTTTCTTTCCTCTTTTATTGATCTCTGATCATGGAAGTAAATAGGGCAACTACTTTTATTAGTCATTATTTTACAGCTGACAAGTTTGATATTTTTCAGTTAGATCAGAACGAATGAGTTTAGTTATTTGATATCATTATTAGCACAGCTTTGCATCGCAAAGTTTAGTTATTTCTATTTTTCTCTTTATCTTTGTAATATAACGATGTAAAGTGTTTTTACATGGGTTATTTAATGTCTTGGATTGAAACAAATTGCTATAAGTAAATATTTGTCATTCCATAATAAGTTAATCCCACATTCTGGAAACAAGGTTTGCTTACATTTAGAACTTATAATTGTGGCCTTCTCCTTAAAATAAAAATATATAATGGTGAGGTTAAAAAACATCCTAATTAAATTGAATGACTTATGTCCTTGTTTTCTTTCCGTATAGCATGCCCATAAAGAGTATGTTGATTCTTACAATAACTATTTAAAAATAATACACATGATGATTTCTTATTTGTTGACAATGTATAGTGTAAAGAATTTAAATTCCAATCTTTGTAGGAAGGAGGTAGACCCTTTAGGTGATAGGAGGTTTAGAGGCTAAAGTGAGGTACATCAATTGTGGTCACTTTAATGTCTTAATGATTAAATAGAATCTATGTTTATTTTTGTCCAATTTAGAGCTTGAGACACTTTGAATTGCTAGCTGAAAATTATGGGGAGATGTTTTACTCTATTAGGTATTCAAGTATAAGTCTAAGTCCATATTGAGTAGAAATGAGAAAGTTGAGCAATATAAGAAAGCTGACCCACAAATCCAATGGTTTAAGGTTTTAGATTGAAGTTAGTATCATTTCTTTGTGTGGGCCAGACTCGGGTAATGTTTCTTGAATGCACTCTTGATATAAGAAGTAAGGGTTATTCTCCTTTGTGCTCATACCAACATTTTAGTAGTAGTGCTAGTTTGCATTTTAAGATGCTAATAGCCCTCCTGATTTATAAGTGTTTATAGTGGATGTGAATTTGTCTATCTTCCTTTTCATGTTATGAGAAACAATGGGTGATCAACATTGCTTTTATTCCAGAGTGCTTTTTGTTTACTATTGAGTCGCTGTAATACCAACGGAAACATTTGTCCATTTCTTCAGGGAGGCGATAGCAAATTCTCAATTTTTGTTCACTGCAGACCAGGGTTTCTTCTCAACAAGGCCACAACTAGATCACCTTATTTTTTGAATCGGCAAGTTAATAATAGTGTACAGGTTAGTCTTCTTTTTGTTTTCAGCAGAATCTACTTTTGTTTATAAATTCACTTTCCATGTGATCTGTTATGTGGTGTTCATATTGATAAGGGATTACACTTGACTTGGTGTAACTTACACCCTGCTTATGTTGTAACAACAGTTCTTTTTGTGAATTCAAGTTTGTTCCAACTCTGAAGTTTAATAATCCATTTTCTATGTGAGGCCAATTGGGGACCGTGTTCTTCCTTTGATGATCATATTTTAACCTCCCTTTTTTGTTATCAATTACTACCTTCCTTTTTAATTGTCCCTCTTTTATTCATATTTTGCTTCTATTTATCTGCAGTTTTGTGAAGTTTGTTTTACTAATTATTCTATGGAGAGAGACTAAACTTTATTGGAGAGACAATATTAGTTATTCCGAGTTATTTTATATGTAAAAGGAATACCAAAATAGTAAGGGCATTATTTGAAGGATATTAAGAAATTTATTGAAAATTATGGAAGTTAAAGGTTCTCTTTCTGATGAAAAGAAGTAATTCCCTGATAAAATTAAATTCCCTTGATATTTAGTTATAGCTTTGCTTATGAATGTTCTTTGTTTAGAAGTGTATGTTAATTATTTTCTTTTAGGGAGATGATTGATGATTAAGATGCCTAATAAGAATGATTGTTGTGAGCTTTTTAAGTAGTTAAACTCATTCCTCCCAACTACAAAGATTGACCACGACCATTCTATAATTGCAATTAAGTGCATTTTTCTAAGTTAACAAATTTGGGAAACGTATATTCCTTGCTGGCTAACAGTTGAATCCTAAGGTACTGACTTCCTTTACTCTTTGTAGGAGTTTCTGTACCTGTGCCATCTAGAGTTATATTGAATATTTTGATTTGAATGTTGCATTTTCTGTGCTAAAACCAGAGCATGATTAGGCATTTGTTTACATGTATACCTGATTGAATATAGCTCTTATCACAAACTTCCAAGTATCAATGAATATTCAGTCTACCTCCTGTTCTAACTTGTTTCTCTGAAAGTGAAATTTGAATTATTTTATTCAATTTTACCAAGTAATTTGTCAGAAAATAGTTGTTGCAAAGTAGCAATCCCATTTTGTTTGAAAAATCTGAGGTAGCTCCTGTTTTAAGTTGTTTCTCTAAAAGTAAACTTTGAATTATTGTATTCAATTTTACTATATTGTCTAAAATTTGTCAAGAAAAATAGTGCTAAAATGGGGCAATGCCATTTTGTTATGCATATCAGCTTCATGGTACTTATTTAGTCCATTTGGATCTATTTCCAGGTTGAGTGGGGAGAAGCAAGCATGATAGAGGCGGAGCGCGTTTTACTTAGACATGCGCTAAGCGATCCTTTAAATGACCGCTTTGTTTTCCTATCAGATAGGTGAGGGTATAAATTTGTTAACAGCTATACAGTTAGAATCCTTATACTTTTGCCTATCACTTTCTGACTTACACTATAACTACTCAGCACTTGGTTTTGAAAGTGTGATTTTCTTCAGTTTGCTTAATCATTTGATAGAATAAATGGCCTTGATGTTTCTCTATGCTTGAGCCTAGCACCTTACTATATTTCAGTTGATTGATTTCTTTTCAGCTGTATACCTTTATACAACTTCACCTATACGTATGAATACATCATGTCAGCATCAACTAGTTTTGTCGACAGGTGAGAGGATACACACTTGCCTTATACTTATGCATATTGGTCTGTAATGTTACCCCCTTTTTTTCTTCAAATTTTTATCATTCCATGACATAAAACTGAAATCTCAATTTTCTTTTTAAATTATACCACTAAGTGAAGTTAGTTATGTAGCACAAATATGACACGGATACAAATATGACACGGACACGTTGACACGTGTAATCTTCAAAATATAAGACACGGGTACACAGATTTATATATTACATCATTGTGAATTATATAAATTGACAATCAAGATTTATGTATTCAAAAACCATCTATGAATAAAGTTAGTCAAATATAACAAAAAATGAATCTAATTTATCTATCTAAAATAATAAAAGTGAAAAGAAACATATATAACCTAAATATTCTTGATTATATATAGTATTTGTTTCTTATTTCAATAATAAGTTTATGAATTTTAGAAAATTATTGTATTAGTCCCTTTTAAAATTGTGTTGGAACGGTATTAGAATTATCAAATTCCTAAAAAAATGTCTTTTTTATTGGACACTTCAAGGATACATGTCAGATTAGTGTCTTATACATTTCAGTGTCTTCCACGTGTCAGTGTCCGATACGTGTTGGACATGTCATATAAAAAGGTGTGTCCGAGCTTCGTAGTTAGTGACACTATTGTTTTAAAACTACAATTCCTCATACAACAAATTTGGATAGTTTAAATCTGGGGAACTTTTTGTTAAACTTGGTAATTTATTTGCTCACAACTAAATGTTTTTTGCATTAAAATATGAACAGCTTTGCTGACACGAAAGAAGGCCGCTATAATCCCAAAATGAATCCTGTTATTCCTGTCTATAACTGGAGGAAAGGATCTCAGGTAAAGGTGTAATGTAGCTCTTACTTTGCTGTAAGTTCATTCGAAACTTAAAATACATGATATGCATTACCTAATCGTACCTTCTTTTTCCTGTCTTATTTATATATTCTTCTGCAGTGGGCTGTTCTTACCAGAAAGCATGCCAAGGTTGTAGTGGAAGATGAAACTGTTTTTCCAATGTTTCAAAAATATTGCAAGGTAATGGGTGACATGGTTCATTGTAGTCTGTCTTTTATAATTGGTATCGCATACTTTCTTTGAAATGTTGGACTCTTATACAAAGAAACTTACACATTAATAAGGACCCAAGAAAATGTGCCAATTTTGACAGTGAGAGTTGTAGGGAATATGTCTGTTCAACCTTTGTTTTCCTTCTGACCCATCAGGTTTCCTCACGTTCTTGATCCATTAAACTTTATAAACTCTTCGCCAGCTTTGCATGCATGTTGTGGTGATGGATCTTCTTTTTAGTATTTAAGCCACTCATCTTTCTTGTCTCTTTAATGCTGACAGCCTTATCTGTTTCGTCTTCATTTCTCTTACCTATGGATTTCATAATGCAGAAAAAACCACTACCAGAATTTTGGAGGGATCATTACATTGTAAGTTCTCTGCATGAAATTATGCATTTAAAAGTTATTTAAAGATGTTCATTTTTTTTTACTATATTAGCTTCAATCAGTGTCCTTTTTTCTTTATTGAAATCATTTTCTGCTCATGAAGTAATTCAATATTTGATGGTGAACTGATACGTGATGTCTATCAGGTTCTAGTAAATTATATGAACTAACAACTGCTAATTATAATTTCTTCCTTTCGTGCAGCCTGCTGACACATCTAAGGTCCATAACTGTATACCAGATGAACACTATGTTCAGACATTACTAGCTGTAAGGATCCTTTTCTTTTCCCACCTGCACTCTTAACAGGCTTTGTTATGATTCATCACTTAAAAATGACAGTATTTATCCTATCTCCTATCCCAATGACAATCACACTTTAGCTGAACAACTTGTTATGGCATAATTTATTATGCTAAAAAATTGATGCCAAGGAGAAACTAATTTTGTCTACTTTTTTGGGTCTTGTATTTGTATGATTTGAGTGACAATGAATCAATTACAAATTTACATTGCTGCATTTATTTGAAGTTGAATAAAAAACATCACACTAAAAAACAAACGGTTAAAGGAATTGATGTTTTTGACTTCTAATTTAACCTATGACAGCACTTTTTTTTTCATTACAATATACTTATTTTGTGTTTGCTTTTCCAAATCTAGCAAAAGGACCTTGAAGCAGAAATCACACGAAGATCATTGACACATACTTCTTGGGATATTTCCAACTCCAGGGATCATGAGCGCAGGGGATGGCATCCAGTGACTTACAAGTACTCAGATGCTACGCCTATGCTTCTAAAATTTATTAAGGTTTCATCTTTACTGCCACTGCAAAATCTCCCTTTTGAATCTACTTCCATTCCATGATCACTTTCATGCATCTTAAACAGTGATTGCATGAACAGCCAAAAACATTCTAAATGTTTTTATCTCAATAGTGATATTAATTTGTTGGAAAAATATCATGGGTGGTAATAATAGGTAACCCCCTAATGGAGCCTAAAATTGAATGCAAACAATTAAATACATGACCTACCACAATATATCAGCATATGCACCAACTCAAAGAATGATGAAAGAAATTTTGTTTTTGTAAATAAAACAAAGGTATTATGTGAGGCTAAGTGAAGCCAATACCATATAAAAGAATGATTAGTTTTTAAAGGAAGCCGGGAATACATCCAAAGTTCCCAAATGGACCAGGTGGCACTTCATGCTACTAGTGCAGAACAGTACATAGATCTAGAAATAAGCAAAGAGCTTATAAAGCAATGAATAGCTCTAGACTACGTGGCCTTTCACCTTGGAGCAGTCAGACTGATGTTGACCCTCCACGGAAGAAAAGGACTCCCAGTAACTGCCAGAGTCACACTGCTGGACTCCACCTATCAACAGTATGAACAAGATGTGAGATCTCGAACACATCTTTTATACTATAACAGCCAATACGAGATAGTGAAACTTTTTCCAAAATATTCAAGTGGGAAATTTTCAATTTATCAGTAGTTGTTGATATGGTAATGATCTGAACATGCAATAAAACTCAAAAAGAGTGGGCTAGCTGGAAGAAAAGTTGATCATTGAACTGTACTATACTAAGAAAGCTAATGTAGAAATGCTTCACTCATGAACATTACTGTCTCAGTGAGACAAACATATGAAGTGCATGAACTCTACTTCCATGGAAGACAATGTGTTCAAGTTTGATTATTTGTTTTCAGGAAATAGATAATATTTATTACGAAACGGAATACAGAAGAGAATGGTGCAGTAGCAAGGGTAAGGCATCAACTTGCTTCCTTTTTGCAAGAAAATTTACTCGGACTGCTGCTTTAAGGCTTCTTGATTTGGTAAGTTTATGTATATTTCATGGTTTTCTTGGAGTGTTATAGTTAGCTTTCAAACATTTTTTAGGGTGTTTTGAGTTTCTTCTATTTTAGTTTTGCAATTCTAATTTGTTAATTATTTTTCTGCTTTTTTTAATCTGCAGTCTGTTCTGGGAGAGTCCAATTAAGAGAACAAAGTGGTCATTGCCAGAGGCTGATACAAGCCAAAAATACACTTAGCAAAACAAATAAAAGGGAGAAAAAGAATAAAGTAAAAGCAGTTGAAAAGTATTTTGGCTACCATGACGATATGTATAATGTATATTTACAAATTTAAGAGCATGTATCAGAGTATATGTCATGTCTGAGACACATCATATTTTTTTATTTGTGTTTTATAATTTTCATACTTTTAATTTTTAAATAAATGCATTAGTCATGTATCTGCTCTCTTTTTTATTTCTTTTTGACCGAATATTTGTACTTTCTATTTCTTAAGTGATGATCATTGACCTATTGTATTATTTGGTCATGGACCAGATATCTACTTTTTTTTTTTTTTTTTTTATCTTCTAATTATTTCTACTGAATCAAATATTTCTAATTTATATATATATTTTTTCTCATTTGTTTTCAATATAACAAATTTTTGTATCCAACACATTTTTTATCTTTTCCATCAAATAAAACTATACATCTAGGGTATCCAAAACAGGATTTTATTTTCTGAATATACAATCCAAAAAGTTCATTCAACACCCAATAATAAAACCTAATCCAAAAGATAATAATACTATAATATTTTTTTTTTCCAAATTATGGAGTGACACATTGCAAACTCTCTTTTAGATTTCTTGAGTTGGTCACCTTTTCCATCAGCGTAAGCTAATCCTTAGGAATATACCATATGTCATGTAGTAAGATACACCAACTAAAATTTAAAAATTAAAGATATACCTTTAACTAAAATTAAAAAAATTAAAAATATATCTTCAACTAAATTAAAAATATTCCTTCAACTAATCCATGCCACGTTTTGACTTAGTAGCATATAAGAAAGGGAACACGCTATATAAGGCTTTAGCTGCCAAATATTATTGTGACCTCTTTCTAGGACAAGTATCAAAGTCTTTTTCTTTTTAATATTCATTTGAATAAAATTATTTATATATTTGATCTTTTTAATATATTCAATTTCTAATAAAATATTCTTTTGATGGGAAGCATCATTGTCTTAGTTTTTAATTTATGCAACTTTTTCCCACCGACAGTCAAATATCCACAACTGTTTTACCTTATCCAAATACTGAGATGACACGTGTCCCAACTGTTCTTAACGTACCCCGACGGTCACAAACTAACCTCTCATTCCAATTGCCACTTGCCCTTTTGTTCTTTCTTTATTAAAATCTACACCATGATATCTTCTTCCCTTCAAAATCAAGATATTATAGGTATATTATCTTTGGTTTCTTATAATATTGAATTAATATATCATTTATGCATAAAAATTGCACAACCTAATTTTAGATGCATATTTTAAGTGATTTACCTCATAAGTTATGATTTATTGGATTAACATGATTAGTTGAATTAATAAATGCATCTTAAATTCATATTATGATGATTTACAAGAAAATTCATATGGATTTAAATTTGAACACAACTTTACATTATTATTTTCGTCAATAATATTTAATTTAATCATTTATTTTGCTCAATCTCAAAATATAATTTTAATTTTGAGTATCAACAATACTTATTATACTCCTTTCAACAAATATATATATATATATTAATTATTAGAAGGAAAAATATTATAGTATTAATTAATGGTCACATTTAAAAAGTTGTGAACTAGTTTGCTATTTTATATTAGAAGCAATGCGCGTTGTCGGTTTAGTTCGACCCATGCTGTGTACACGTGGCGTTTTGTCGGTGCACGTTTTCTCCACAAATTTTGCCAACAATTTAGCCTCTTATAAAAAAAAGTAGATAAATAGGAAAACAAATAATAAAATAAATTGAAGAAAAGGAGGACTTACATGGACCATATAATCTATTTTTTTTATATAATATAGAATAATTTTCTTATCCATAACTTTGACTAATCTTTTACTGTAAGTACGGTGTGGCCAGATGATTAAAATATTTCTTCGGTTGAATTCGACAAAATAAAAATTAGAAAAAAAAAATTCCATACAAAAAGGAAAATTGTCTATTTTTGGGTTGTTTTTCTCTTTTTCTTCTGTTATGTTTTCGTTAAGGACAATCAACTACGAGTTCTCTCATGTACTTTTATTGATTTTGAATGTTCTTGATCTTACAATATATATTTCCAATAATTATTAGATAATTGTGTTCTTAAACATTTTAAAATTTCTATTACCATTAATATATATATATATATATATATATATATATATATATATATATATATATAATATCAAGTAATAAAGAGATATTTGTTTTTTTATGTACATAATTATCTTTAAAATTGTAATAACAGTTTTTATTATTAAAATAAATGATAATTAATAATAGATGATAACTAATAAGAAAGATATATTCTCTTACTTTTTTCATTTCTACATTTTTTATAATTTTATCCTTAAATTTGTGATAATAATTTATTTATTAAATTAAATAATAATGGCTTAATTGTCTTTATAAGTAACTATAACATTATGAATGTATATTTGTTTAAAAAAAATTAAAATAAGACAAATAAAAAAGATATGCAATTTCTGTAGTTTACAATTTTTGTAGACTAATAAGAAAATTACAATTAATACATGTTTTATTATAATTTTACTTTAGCAATGATTTGAAAAATTGTCATTAGATTTTTTTTCCTCTCTAAGGTTTTTACATGTATTCTTTTAAATAATTTATTCAAGACCCAATCAAAAATATTATATTTAACTCTAAAAGTATGTAATTGAGGTAGTTTTGACCATGAAATAGATAGGGTGTTTGGATTTATGATTTAGACTATTCAAAAACTCTTTGAAACTTTTCTGTCTTTAATGGGATTTGCCACACAACCATAAATCTCCTATCACAATCCAAACACTTGGACAAGATCATATATATGAGATTGAACATTGTCAACTTTATCTTAATGACTAAATATTTTCAAATCATGTTTAAACTCAGAACCATGATATGTTCTTTTTCCACATTTACCTTATAATCACATATATTATTATTTTATTGTAATATAATATTTTATTAGACAAATCAATTGTAAAGTAGATATATTTGAATAATAAACAGATATTTTCCTTTATGATGCACACCATTAAAAATAACCCATGATGAAGGAAAAGCAAAAACACTAAATAAACAAAGAAAAAAAATATTAAAAACTCACCAAAATCATGATTTGATTCCAAAACCTACCTTCACCTCACCTTCATGTGGACCCCACCTCCATGTTCATGGCACCTTTATAAATATGCACATATGGTTCTTCCCAACTTCATCAAACCAAACCACAAAGCAAACCTTAACACACACATACCACACATTCTCTTCTACATTGTCTTTCTTCTTCCATTCTAAACTTCTCACTCTCACCATGGCTCCTAGCTTGAGCAAACCCTCACTTTCATCCATCACAAAGCATGTCAATGGCTTCAACCCTTCACTCTTCACCCTCTCCAACTCAACCCTACAAGTTAAGGGCCACGTCATCCTCTCCCAAGTCCCTCAAAACATAACCCTAACCCCATGCACCTACGACACTCACACCACAGGTTGTTTCCTAGGTTTCCACGCTCCCTCTCCCGATTCTCGCCACGTGGCACCCTTAGGGCAACTCAAAAACATCAACTTCTCCTCCATCTTCCGGTTCAAGGTCTGGTGGACCACTCTCTGGAGCGGGTCCAACGGTCGAGACCTCGAAACCGAAACCCAGTTCCTCATGCTTCAATCCGGTCCAGACCGCCCTTACGTCCTCTTTCTCCCCATCGTCGAAGGCCCTTTTCGCGCCTCTCTCGAACCCGGTTCAGATGACAATATTTCGGTACCTCTAAATTTAAAAAAATAATATTTTTATTTAATTGTAAAAAAAGACAAGAACATGTGTGAATTTGTGAATTTTAATAATGTTTGTGATTAATATTATAATGTTTGAAAGGTGTGCGTGGAGAGTGGATCGAGGCACGTGACAGGGTCGACGTACGAGAGTGTGGTGTACGTGCATGCAGGGGATGATCCCTTCATGTTGGCGAAGGAAGCGACGCGCGTGGTGAGGGCGCACTTGGGGAGCTTCAAGCTTCTAGAAGAAAAAACGGTTCCGGGAATCGTGGACAAGTTCGGTTGGTGCACGTGGGACGCGTTTTACTTAACGGTGCACCCTGACGGCGTCAAGAAGGGCGTGAAGGGGCTGGTTGACGGCGGCTGTCCGCCGGGGTTTGTTCTGATCGACGACGGCTGGCAGTGCATCAGCCACGACGATGATCCCGAGAAGGAGGGGATGAACCAGACGGTGGCCGGAGAACAGATGCCGTGCCGGTTGAAGAGTTACGAGGAGAATTACAAGTTCAGGGATTACAAGAACGGGGAGGGGTTGGGAGGGTTTGTGAGGGAGTTGAAGGAGACGTTTGAGACGGTCGAGTTTGTTTACGTGTGGCACGCGCTATGTGGCTACTGGGGAGGAGTCAGGCCCGGGGCGCCGGGGATGGCGGAGGCGGTGGTGGAGAAGCCGGTGCTGTCGGAGGGGTTGAAGATGACGATGGAGGATCTCGCCGTGGATAAGATAGTGGAGAACGGAGTCGGGGTGGTGCCGCCGGAGACGGTGGCGGAAATGTACGAGGGGCTCCACGCGCATCTGGAGCGTGCGGGAATCGATGGGGTCAAAGTAGATGTCATCCACGTAAGTCCCTTTCTTTCCTACACTGTCCAATTTTCAACATTTTTTTTCTATTTTTTAAAAAAATACGTTTTTTATACCAAAAAAAAATCTCAATTTTGCTCCCTTTTTACCAATTTAACATATTTAAAATAAATTATATAAAGGGCAAATTTGTAATTTAATATTATTTTCTTCTAATGTTTTCTAGATTTTGTTTGGTCGTTAATCTCGACCAACGACCAACTACCACATACGCAATTTCGTGGAGAAAAAAAAAATTAATTTATATGTCGTCACTACTTTTTGGTCGGCACGTTATTTCTTTTAATTTGAAGTTTTGCTCTTCGAGTTTTGCTTCTTATTTGGAAAAAAGTTGTATGTTTTTTAAATTCAACAATTTTCTACGTAATGTTGGACAATGTTTCTTGTCAAATGCAAATTACCAAGATGAACTGTTTCTTGTCAAATGTGGGACCATGTTTCTTGTCAAATTTTCTCACTTGTGGTGTACTGAATTTGTGAAACAGTTGCTTGAAATGGTATGTGAGAAATATGGAGGACGAGTGGACATGGCCAAAGCTTACTACAAAGCTCTCACAGCTTCAGTGAGAAAACATTTCAAGGGGAACGGTGTCATTGCCAGCATGGAGCATTGCAACGATTTCATGTTGCTGGGAACTGAAGCAATATCCTTTGGTCGTGTTGGTACGTGAAATGTACCTTCATAGGACAAAGCTGAGGAATCTTCTGGCATTAGTTTTACTATTTGGAGTTAAGTTTCTTCTATCTGATGTGTGTTTATGGCTTGGATTGAATCAGGGGATGATTTCTGGTGCACTGACCCTTATGGTGATCCAAATGGTACATATTGGCTGCAAGGATGTCACATGGTGCATTGTGCTTACAACAGTTTGTGGATGGGCAACTTCATCCGACCAGACTGGGACATGTTTCAGACTACTCACCCTTGTGCTGATTTCCATGCTGCTTCAAGAGCCATATGTGGTGGCCCCATTTACATCAGTGACACAGTTGGGAACCACAACTTTGAGCTGCTCAAGACTCTGGTCTTGCCTGATGGCTCCATCCTCAGGTGTGAGCACTATGCACTCCCAACCCGGGACTGTCTCTTTTCTGACCCTCTCCATGATGGCAAAACAATGCTCAAAATATGGAACCTCAACAAGGTAAACTACCCTCCTCAAATCTCGTTATTCAATTCATCCTCTCCTTTCAAAATCCCAATCTTATGCAGAAACAATCTTATATAGGATCCCTTTATCTTATGCATTGTTATGGCATTGACAAGCATTGTTATGGCATTGACAAGCATTATTTATGCAGAAACTTTCTTATGTAGGATCCCTTTATCTTATGCATTGATATTGCATTGGCAAGCATTATTTATGCAGAAACTATCTTATATAGGATCCCTTTATCTTATGCATTGTTATGGCATTGGCAAGCATTATTCATGCAGAAACTATCTTATATAGGATCCCTTTAACCCTCTTTGGATAAATTTATCTATACATACTTACTAGAGAAGTAAGGTAGAAAGAATTGAACTCCTTCCATAAGCTAAAATCAACTTTTACAAAGGTTGCCTTGTCTCATCTACCTTTTCCAAAAGCTGAAGAGTGGAAGTTAATCTTAGATTATAGGAAAATTTCAATTCATTTTATCTTCTTATAAATGATTATGGAGAAATGTAACTAAACAGGACCTTAATCTTTGCAATGAAGAAATTGAGCTTTTACCAACACACATACATATGCTATGTTTCTATAATGGTGTAGCTTAAAAGCAAATTGTTCAATTACCATTGTCAGATGAAATATGTTTTTTCCACAGCAAAATTGAGACAATTTTTGTCATCCTATTAGATTTCGGGCAATATTTTTTGTGTATGTACAAAGAAGATGAAATAGTGAGAGACAGTTAATTGTTTGATGCTCAAATGGTGTCAAATACGAGTACTGAAAGAAACTATCATATTGGACTAGAAACTAAAAGTATTGTGATTTTTCCTTTTGATACAGTACACTGGAGTTCTTGGGGTGTTTAACTGCCAAGGAGGAGGCTGGTTCCGTGAGACTAGGACCAACAAACGTGCTGCTGAGTTTTCTCACAAGGTATCAACCAAGACCAATCCAAAAGACATTGAGTGGAATAGTGGAAACAACCCAATTTCCATTGAAGGGATGGAGCTTTTCGCCTTGTATTTCAGCCAAGCCAAGAAACTCGTGCTCTCAGCACCTTCTGACAGTGAAGAGATTTCCTTGGAGCCATTCAATTACGAGCTTATAACAGTTTCCCCTGTGACTGTCTTGTCTGGCAAGTCTGTGAAGTTTGCTCCTATTGGTTTGGTGAATATGTTGAACACTGGAGGAGCAGTCCAGTCCTTGAGTTTTGATGAGGCGAAAAATTTGGTGGAAGTTGGAGTAAGAGGCACTGGGGAGATGAGGGTCTATGCTTCAGAGAGACCAAACACTTGTAGAATTGATGGGGAAGAAGTTGATTTTGAATATGAAGAGTCCATGGTCAAAATTCAAGTGCCATGGCCATCTTCAAAATTGTCCACTGTTCAGTTTGCATTCTGAGGGACTGATTTTATTTTATCCCTTGTTAGAATGGTTCATAGCTTGTTTTTATAGTTTTTTCCCCAAATGCTGAGGGAAGCAATAGATTGATCTGATAATTTAGTCAATAATAAGTTTCTTTTGTATCCAATCAATGTCAATTTCTCTTGACTATAATACATTTTCTCTTTCTCCTTCCATTGATCAGTTATTTTCCATTATTGAATAGGTTTTAACTATCATCTAATCTTGTGTTTCGAGATCTTTAAAGAGTTTGACCATAACAGCAAACATTTTTAATGATGTGGTATCTAGAAGCACATGTTTTAGTAGTTGTGTAAAAAAGTTTTACACACTATAATATGTTTAAAATGCAGAATACATCGATTTGGTTTGTTTTTCCACAGCATGAAAGAATGGGAATATAAAAATGCTGAACAGTATTGGGACTGATAAGACCAATTGTATATAGGAAAACTCATTCATAACTTGTATTTAATTAATATTTTATTCGTTATCCTCCTTAATTTGTATAGAACTATAGTTCTTTTTACTCCTTCAAATCAGCACAGTTCATTGTAAAAAAGACTGAACTGCTTTTAATGTCATAAGATAAAAGTAATAATAATGAAGCGTTTTTAATATCATAGTCTCAGTCTATGTAAAAATAGAGGTAAGAAATACATCAATTTAGATTAAAAACAAATATACTTCAGGCTAATATACAAGATACATTCATGGACATAGGTCTCTCTATCTGTGCATCATTGTTTTCAAATATAATAAAAGGGAAAGTGTAAAGAAGATGTGAAATATGACTGTATAAGCAAACTGAATGAAAAATAATTGTATGGACCATCACAAAATAGAAGACAACCTTCCATAATCATGAACTAAAATTAAATAAAGGAATTTGGCTTCATTATACTGAATTACTTTATATAAATGTTAGAAAAATCTAGAACTTCCAATTTTTCTTTTCTAAAACTGCCTCTGCATAAAAGATAAAAAAGAGAATCAGCATATGCCTTCAACTGGGTGTTCTTATCTTTCATTGTGTTCTTATAATTCCATTCTTTTTTTCTAAAACTGTCAGCATAAGAAAAAAGGAGAATCAGCGTATGCCTTCAACTTCTTCCATTGTGTTCTTACATTCCAAATATCTTTTTTTTTTTTTCTTTTTCTAAAACTGTCTCTGCATAAAAGAGGAATAGAGAATCAACGTATGCCTTGAACTGTGTGTTCTTATCTTCCAGTGTGTTCTTACATAAAATCACCAATTTCACATATTAGAGTGAGTTGTCAAGGAAGAACACAATATCACACTATAAAGCAAGTTATGCACAACAGTCTTCTTTGGACAAAAGCTGTTAATACAAACATAACCCAGTTTGACAGAAGTCTCAAGATTAAAAATAAATGATAATACAAAAACCTCAATCATAACCCAGTTTAGAAGTTGCTTCCATGTGCCATCCAAACATAACTTGTAATACAAACAACTACATGAGTACACTTGTTACACAGAGAAAGTCTCTGCACATACTAAAATGGAACAATGTCTGCATAAATTTCAAGGTAAGTTCAGCCACATAATGTCATTCTCAACTGCAGAACATCCTCATCCAACCCTGCAAAATTGAATGAAAAACCAGTGAATGCTTTTGAAAAAGCTTGAATCACAGGATATCAGAATTATATTATTTCAAACTTACCTTAGTTTCTTTTATCACGGAGGGATAGTACAAATGCTTCGGACCATCTCAGCTTTTCAGCTTCTGATACAGGCAAACCATTAACAAAAGGGTTCCAGAAGCCCCCTTGACCAGACAGAACCCAGTTTACTTCATCTGGTGGTGGTTCAGTTAAGTTATGTACCGGACTTTTGTTCTTCTTCTCTGAGATGGTTTCTTTTCTGTGAATCTTCAGCTTCAGAGGTCTCTCCTGAACACATTCAACTAGTTACATTAAATACATCATCAGTTTATTGTTATAGAGTCTATAGTTTTCAAGCTCACCCCAGCAGATTCAATAGAGTATTTGCAGGACTTTGTAGTGCTACTTTCTTCTTGTGCTACTGAAGAAGATTTATAAGCACGATTTCGACTGCTTCTTGTACCACGAACTTTTTTCTTTCCGTGTGACTTCCCTGGCCACTGAATAGGAAACATAAATTAGATTTAGATGGAGACATACCATGCAGATATATATGTTGAAACCGCCACTGTTAATTGTCAAAAAATGACTTGTGCTTTGTTTTTGCACCTCTGGTATTACTGAAATTGGATTTTCTTCAAATTGTGTCCCTTCCTCAGACTCAGTAGAATTCTGCGGCAAATATAACTTTAAACCAAAACAATCAGAGATCTTTAAGCCACAAGTTCTTAAGGCCTTTCACCTTAACAAATCAGTAATTGTAAGTTAAAATTTCCAAAAGAAAAGTAGTTGAGAAAGCCATCAAAAGATATTGAGTAGGAGGTAAGTTTAGCCATATCTTATTAGTGTTACAGGAATTTCTCCATAACACATGAGACATATAAGAGGTGCAATATGTCTAAACATGAAAATGTTCAATCCTTTCTATATTTCTCCTCTCCAAGTCTTCTGTTAACATCCAGAATTCTTTTCTAAATGTTACTCAAACTGAAAATTATAAATACATACTTAAAAAGGTTACAAAATATGGAATTAGAACTCACAGTGTCTTCGTCTTCCTTGGTATCTCTTGATATCATCTTTTCATTAACATAATGATCTTCTGATTCTCTTGCTAGATGTTCCCGAACAGATGACAGAGAACGAAATTTCCTTCTCGTGTACGGTTCATAGAAATACTGAACAAATAAAATAATGACACAGAAAACATTAACAATCAAATCCTTGCAAAAAGGAGAAGAATACCCAATTTCAAACATCAAAAGTGGTAAGTGAAGAAATGAAGCACAGAATAGAAAAAGAAAACAAAGACCTTTCTTTTGTGTCCTATCTTTTGTGTGTTGATTATCTTACATGGTAGCTTTTACCTTTGTCTACTCAAGACAATAATTTTCTTTTGTTAACTCTAAGGAACCCTTATAAAATCCCTCATGGTGGATCTGCTTAATAAGAGATTGACTTTTCTCCAACAGATTTTTTTTTTTTAATCCTAACCTTGGAAATCCAAGTATTGACCACAGTTAATCCTCAAGGTTATCTACCAACTACACCAGACCATGTTAATTAATTAATCCCTACAAATTATTTACACAAAATGGAAATATTAGAGTACAAATCTCAGGTCAAGCCCCAGTCTAGGGTCAAAAACAAATTTCTCATCATACTAATATCCATTCAAAGATCTAAACTCTTCTAACACTGTACACATGCATAAACTGATGAAACACTAATCATTTGCACAAAATGGAACTATTAGAAAGTACAAATTTCAGATCAAGCCCCAGTCTAGGGTCAAAAACTAATTTCTCATCATACTAATATCCATTCAAAGATCTAAACTCTTCTAACACTGTGCACATGCATAAACTGATGAAACACTAATCATTTGCACAAAATGAAAATATTAGAAAGTACAAATTTCAGATCAACCCCCAGTCTAGGGTCAAAAATTAATCTCTCATCATACTAATATCCATTCAAAGATGCATAAACTGATGAAACACTAATAATTTGCACAAAATGGCAAAATATTAGAAAGTACAAATCCCAGATTAATCCCCAGTCTAGGGTCAAAAACTAATCTTTCATCACACTAATATCCATTCAAAGATCTAAACTCTTCTAACATTATACACATGCATAAACTGATGAACTGATGAAACACTAAGCAAGTGCCAAAACAGCATTTTTGCAACAATCACATCAAAACAGCATAAACTGATGAACTGATGATAACATTATTTGACAATATAGAGAGAGAGTTAATCATAGCAAAGGAAAAAGATCCAGAAACACTCCTAAACTGTGTGATATTCAACTATGGTACAGTGATCCAGAAGATGACAGTGATACATTATACATGCATGCATGAATGAATAAAGAATGGTTGATGGGTGAGAAAGAGAAGTACCCTATCAACAAAACCAGGCTTTGAGCGACGAGGTCTTTCCTCCACAATCCACCCTTCAGGAAGCTGAAAACGTGATGAACTGCCATCATGCAGAGAACTTGAAAGGTGGGATTCGCTTGGAACAACGGCAAGCTCTAAGTTTTTGTTGTTGCAGGCCATGGAATGGTACAGTGGTTTTGGGATGCTTACGGCAGTGTACTGAAGTGTCTGTAATAAGAATTAACACTTGTTAGGTTAAGGGTATTTCAAGAGTCTAATTTAAAAAAAAAATTATAATAATTAAGTTTTTATTTTTTATTTTCCCAAGACTGTATTTATTATTGTTGACTTTAGATTTTTGTTTAAAGTTTTTAAAGTTAATAATGATGCTCTGTCAGTTTTATCTTTTAAAACTAATGATATCATTAATTAACAATTTTTTTGTATTCTACAGTTTATTGAAAAACTATGTACAGACACACAGGTAAATAAATTTGTAATTAAATGGTATAAAAAATTATTAGAATAATAGTAAAAAAAGTTGAGTGTAAACAGTATCTAGTCCTAGGCAGCCCATTGAGAACATAAGTTCTTAAGTTTAAACAAAGTGGGGAAAAATAATAATGAAATATTTTTATTAATATGTAATATAAAGTAAATAAATGCACAAAATCATAATATAAATGAAATTAAAAGAAGAAACAATGATAATTGTAGTTTAAGGAGAAAAAATATTGACAGGTGTGAAAGGGTAATTAAGTTCTTATTTTTTACACTACCTGTAGACTCATATTACCTTTGTAGTTAACCATATGTAGAGACCTGTAGACTAGAGATGAATTAAGTTAGAATTTCAGCCATTTTAAATTGTATAAGTAAATAAATGGTTAGAATAACAAGTACAATCCTTCAATGTTTGTTGTTGAAAAAATAGAGGTCATAATAAAAAATTTTCATTATTGAGTGTATAATGCAATTTGTTGTAAACAAAATTATCACAACAAATTACTTTTTCACACAACATTTTGTAGATATTTTATCATCAAAATCATTTTTTCAATCATAATCAGAAAAAACTTGAAGAGTCAGTTGATTAGACTTCTTAAAATGAAGCAAATGGTAAATGGTGTCTTGTAAATGTCATAAATTTCTTTTCACAGCCTTTCATAAAAACTCCAATTTTGTGACAGTGATATATTGAGATGTGAGTTACACATTTGAGATAACTGAAGTTAGAAAAGTTTAAAATCATACATATTTGCTTTATGTTTGTTATAACCTTGTTATAACCTTAAAAGAGGATAACACACAGACAATATCATCAAATAAAGATAAAGAATATTTTATCTGATTCAACATCGAAAGATTGTTGTTGGATCTAGTAATTTTTGAAGTCTAAAAAATATTGAAAATAATCAAGAATCTTTATTTAAAACAAGAAATTCAAGACAGTTGTACTTTATTAACAAAAAAAATAAGGATTTACTAGAATAATGTCATTGTCATTCAAATAACCAGTGAAAAAGAAAAACCTTAAGTGAACAAAGAATAATAAGTTTTAAACGTAAAACCATGTTGTAATAATGATAAGACAAACTTGCATATCCATTGTGTAAAGGTTTGCCTAAATTCATATATACACTTTTTACTCCTAAATTGTTGTTTTTTTAATTCTATGGAGTACTCACGTTTAAGAATGCATTATTAATAATATGTAGACTTTAATGTTTTTTATAGCAATAATGACAAATAAGATCCTTACAAGAGTAAGTTTGTTCACTGGTGAGAAAGTGTTTGAGGAGAAATCAATCCTAATGTAACCTTTAATTACCAATCAAGTCTTGAATTTGTCAATTCAATCATCAACATTATATTTCAATTTAAAAATTCATCCGATCCTTATGCAGTGTTTGTCTTAAGGTAAAGGAACTAGAGGTCAAATGTTATTATCTTCCAAAGTCTTAATCTCTTAAGCTATAACATCTCTCCTTTCAAGGTAAGAAATTGTGTGATGATAAACTTGAGGCTCAAAAATAGTAAAAGTTTGATTCATAAAGGTTTTTTTACTTTGGATCGAGTTTATCTAGAGAATAAAAATTTTGAATGGAATAAAGGTGCGAGGGAGAATAAAAATTTTGAATGGAATAAAGGTGCGAGGTATTAGAACACACGTGGATAAATAAAAGGATTTCTTAGACTCTGTATGATTTTCGATTAAAAACTTAAAGTCTATCAGTACTAGACATTGATGTTTCAAATGCACCATGGGGCTTATTGGATTAATGAACAACAAATATATTTAAGGACAGATGATCAGTAATGGATAAAGTATTTACCATATCATCACATATCATCAATAAAGTATTTACCATGTATAATCTTTCTATAAGATTACCATCAACACTCATCTTTGAGTGAAGCAACTCCTAAATAAAAAATAACTTATAAAAATTAGTAGATAAAGTATTTACCATATCATCAATAAAGCATTTACCATGTATAATCTTTCTATAAGATTACCATCAACACTCATCTTTGAGTGAAGCAACTCCTAAATAAAAAATAACTTAGAAAAGTGATGGACAAATCACTATGAGCCAATAAAGCATTGATAGATAACATTTAACATTGAATTGAGATGCACACAAAACATTATAAAGTAACAATATAGGAGAAAGTTGACCAAAGCCTATAACTACTATAAAAATGATATTTGGATTAGGTAATGCAAGAGTTTTACATGAGTGAAATATGAATTAATGATCTCAACTACCTTTAAGCAAAATATTAGTAGAAATAGCAGACAACACTGAACCACTGAAAAAAGAAGGAGGACTAACCTTTAGAGTAGACATAATCATACCACAAGGAGTAGTTCACTATGATCTGTTACAATTTTCATCCATGACATTACCTTTACACCATCATCTGTTATATTATTTGAAGTCTCCTCCAGGTCAAGGTCTCTTCTTCTCATTCTACAACAAACTGAAGCAACTGTTTAAACACCAAAAAATGAACTATCTTGGTGTTTCTCTGATTTCTTGAAGGTTTGTCAATTAAGACATTGTGTCCACATCTTTGACAGAAACATAGTATCATGTGTTATCCTCACTCAGTGATTAGTAAAATAGTTTTGACTGTGCCTATTATTCAATCATTTTAACTCTTCAAAGATTATAGTATGTTCCATCATGACCAAGTCCAATCATATAGATATTCACTATTACTTTATTTACAAACTTTTCACAAACAAATTCTTATTCATGTGAAGATCAAACACTAAATAGTTGATATATTGCAAAAATTTCACAAACAAATTCTTACTCATGTGAAGATCAAATACTAAATAGTTGATATATTGCAAAAAAATCTTTCTCATTATCCTTTCCATAGCAAGTTGAAAATCATAAACATCAATTTTTCAATTTATATTAAGTTTAGTCTTAGAATGTACTAAAATGCACTGTTTTTTTTTTCTTTTTTTCAGTTTTAGTTGTTGAATGCACTGTTTTTTCAGATAGGTTCTCATTTATATATTTCTTAAGATTTCGTTTCAGCTTAAAACAATTCTAACCATAAAACCAAATAGATTCATCATATCCAAAAGAAAGTTTAATATTAATTAACATTTTATTCATTTATAAAAGGTTGTTAATTCTGATTGAAAGTGGTTGGTCACTAATACCACGTCCTCTTGACATATTTGTGCCAATCTTTTATAATTCGTTCCAAATTCTAAAAGATTGTTTTTTTTTAAAGATTTTTTTTTCTACTTTCTTTTCGTCCACAACTTTTGCTTTTCAAATTAAAAGGAAAAGGCTGTATAAGCAAACTTTTCAAGTTTAACATGCAAACAACAAACAACATGAAATATAATTGTATGGATCCACAAAATAGAAGACAAGCAAATTCCTTCCTATTCTGTCAACAAGAATCAACAATGCTTCATAAAGGGATTTGGCTTCAGTGTTCTATATTACCTTTTAGAAAGGTTCTAAATTATAGAACTTTCAAAAACATTTGTGTAAGTATGCAATGTGTGGTACTGATAAAACAATTTTCTTTCGACAAAAACAATTAATGTCAACATGCATATATGATAGACATATATATGATAGACATGCAAAAGCAAAAACCTCAATATTGAAATCAAAACCACAATCATTACCCAGTGTATTGGAAGTTGCTCCCACGTGCAATCCAAACACTGATACAAAATACAAAATACACTTCTTAACATAGAATGTCTGCATAAAATTTATTTAAGACAACTTCAAGCAAATGTCTGTATCATAAAATTTATTTAAGATAAGTTCAAGTTGAATATTCCTATTCTCAGCTTTTCTCAGCTCCCAACAGCCTCATCCAACCCTGCAAAATTGAATAATAAAAATCAACAAATGGTTTTAAAAAGCTTGAATCACATGACAGTAGTATTACATTATTTCAAACTTACCTTAGTTTGGCTTAGATGCTTAGGCCAATCTGCGTCTTTCTTCTCTCGCAGCAGCCCAGATTTGGTCCCATCTGAGCCTTTCAGCTTCTGTCATAGGGACACCATCAACGTAAACCCTCCAGTCATCAAGGCCTCTAATCCGAAACCAGGCTACCGTGTTTGGTGTGGTTCTGTTCTCATTATCCTCCAGCTTCACATGTTTCTTCTTCACACGTTTCTTCTGAAGACATTCAATTTGTTACATCAAATACATGATTGGTCTTTTATTCTTATATAAAGTTTGTAGTTTTGAAACTCACCTTTGGTTCAACAAAGCTTTCACAGGACCCTGGACTGCTTATCTCTTCCATGGAGGACCCTAATTGCTGCCCTCCCAGATTCTGCAGAAAATATAGCTTCGAAATCAAAGCTGAGAGAACTTTAAGCAACTTCTTTGCAGTTTTTTTAGGTACATTGGAAGAAGAAACAACACCAAGATAATAATGTTCATTCAAAAAAATAAATGTTTCAGCTTCAAATCACATAAATGTGAAAAAAAAATCAAGAGAAACAAAAGGGTTAAAAACTAACATTTAAAAACTAACACTTTTATGACAGAATAAATATATCTTCATACAAAGGTAAAAACCAATTAAACTCTGAGCAAGTGTCAAAACAGTTTTCCATAGTAAAGGAAAAAGATCCAAGTGTTTCCTAAACTGTGTCATCTGGGTAGATCCAGAAATCTTTCTTGAAGATGCAATGATAGATTATGCATGCAAGCATGAATGGACAAACAATACTTGATGGGTGAAACAATACTAAAGAAAGAAGATCCAAATGCTTCCAAAACTGTGTCATCTTTGACTATGGTGTTTTGGGTAGATCCAGAACCCTTCCTGAAGATGACAGTAATAGATTATACATGCATGCATGAATTGATAAACAATACTTGATGGGTGAAACAATAGCAAAGAAAGAAGATCCAAATGCTTCTTAAACTGTGTCATCTTTCACTATGGTGTTTTAGGTAGATCCAGAAACTCTCCTGAAGATGACAGTAATAGATTATACATGCATGCATGAATGAATAAACAACACTTGATAGTGAAAAAGAGAAGATGTACCTTGTCAGCATCAGGAGGGTTAGATCCAAGGAGTTCTTCATCCACAAGCTCACCATCAGGAAACTTGAGATGTGATGAACTAGCAGCATGCAGTTCCTTTGAAATGATGGATTCACTTTGAGCATTGTTGACAATATCTTCTCCCTGAGCTTGAGGCTGAGTTACCTCCTCTAGCTCTGAGATCTCTGTGACCTCTGAGAGCTCTGAGTTTTTGCTTGACATAGTATGATACTGCTGATGTTTTCTGATGGCAAATGCAGTGTATTTTCATCTGTGTCTGTTCACTCTTATATAACAACCAAATGTCATGTTTTTGTTTCCAAAAATATCCACACCTTTTTCCCTAGGGAACATAAATGTTTGCAATTTGTGTGGCTAGAATAGTAATTACCTCTAGCAAGGATTAGGGTAACTGAGAAAGTCTACATAAACAAAAAAAGAAAAAATAGGTTCACTTATTAATTAATTAATTTTAATTTTTTATTTCTCAAGACTCTGTAATATTATTTTTGACTTGTTTTATGTTTATTTAGATATGAAAGTTAATAATGAACTATCTTGTCACGTTTAGAAATTAACAAAATCATTAATTAACAATTTTTTATATTCTACAGTTTTTTTTATATTTTTTGTCCACTTTTATTGCAATTGTTTATTCTAATATTATTGGCTTTTAAATATTTCTTCACTCTTCTTATAATAAAACAAATATTTAAAGCACATTAATTTTTTTAATTTAAATCTTAAAACAAAACATATGTAATTAAGTTAGATTTTGGGGCTAAATGATTGATGAGAAATAAATTTTTATATCAGTAAATTGATAAGATAAAGTTATTTAAATCGACATTTGTTAATAATCTGTCTGGAAACAAATAAAAAAATATTTGTTAACAATTGTTATAGTTTTAATCACATTTTTACATGTTTTATACATTTAATAAAATAAGAATCTTGATAAAAAGAAATTATATTAATCACATTTCAAGTTTTTTTTATATGCCGAAGACTTACATTATAGTCTCACAAGTAACCAAACACAGAACATTGTTATTGTAAATGGTACTTATTACGAGTTCAAGATTGCAGGTGATCTGTTGCCCTTAGAACTGCATTGGATATATGATGCAGACAAAACAATAATGAAAAAAATAATGTTATAGGCAGCTCAAGATAGCATAAGCTAACAGCTTAGATACAGAAAAAAAAAATAATGAATATAAGGAAGAAAAACAAATGTTCTATTAATATGTATGAAATTAAAAGAAAAAAATAATGAAAGTTAAAGTTCAAAGAAAAAAAAAGATTGAAAGCTATAAAAACCTACTTAACTTTCATTTTTTTCCTTTACACCACCTTTAAATCACTATTTTTGGAGTTAACCATGAATTAGTTGTGAAAGACATGAGCACTAGAGACAGATTTGATTAGAATATAGTCATTCGAAATTGTATAAGTAAATAAATGATATGAACAATACTTTTATTAACTTTGTTACAGACTAAATAGAATCAAACTCAAAATGTTTCATCCTGGACTGTATAACATGAGTTATTACTAATAAAATTACATTAAGATTATCACAACAAATAACTTCTTGACACAACTTTTCAATTTTATAAAAATAAATAAATAAGGTTACATCCTAGATAGACATAATAGTTTATTGTAGATTTTCTGTCATCAAAATTAATTTTTCAATCATAGTCAACCAAAGCTAAAAGAATAAGTTGATTATACTTCTTAAATGGAAGCTCATAGTCAATGATGCCCTGTAAATAACTCAAATTTCTTTTTACAACAATTGGAGTTTGAAAGTATGGAATCATACATATTTGTTTTATGTTTGTCATAAGACCTTAAAAAAGATAACAAACAAGATCAATATCATAAAGTATATTTTCTTTGACTAAGAAAATAATCTTGTTGAATCTAGCAATTTTCAAGCTTAAGAAGTATTAGAGAGAATAAAAAATCTTTGTTTTGAACAAGAAACTCAATATCAACTATATTTTGTTAACACAAAAGGAATAAGAGTTTGCTAGGATGAATGTCATCCATATAAACCAGTAAAATGGCCAATGAAGAACCAGAACTATAAGTGAACAAAGAATACTAATTTTTGGATAGTGTAAAATCATGAAACGATAAGGATAACTTGCATAAAGTCTTGTCTAAATTCATACATAGACTTGTTTAACTTTCAAACTGTTGTAAAGGAACTAAAGGTCAAGTGTCATTATCTTTCAAAATCTTAATCTCTTAAGCTATAACATCTCTCTCTTCAGGGTAAGGAATTCTGATGATAAACTTGAGGCTCAAAAATAGTGAAAATAATTGATATAAAAAGTCTATAATGTAGTGTTGGGAATTCACATTCTTATATAATACACAAATAGTTAAGACATGTGTATGATATAAAAATGATGGAATCTACCATGTGCCAACATAATATGTGGTTCATTATGCATTACAATTTTAATTTTTGAATTGATCTCCTTCATACATCATTATGGTTTAACCTGTACCATATTTACTTATTACCTAGTTCTAAATCATATTTTATCATCAATCACAATGTATTACATATAACACATTTATCATAGTCTCACAACTAACCAAACACAAAACATTGTTGTTGTAGATGGTCACCTATCACGGCTTCAATAGGTGAACTGTTCACCATTAGAACTGCATTATATGATGCAGACAAATGATGTGTTGTAGATGTGGCAAACTCGCAGAGAGCGTAAGTTGTTAAGTTGTTAAGCTTAGACATAGAAAAAAAATAATGAATATAAGAAAGAAAAACAAATTTTTTATTAATATGTAAACATCATACGTAAACCCACAAAATCATTATATATATGAAACTAAAAATGAGAAAATAATGACAATTCTAGTTCAAAGAGAAAAAAAACTTACTTAACTTTCATTTTTTTTCCTTTACACCACCCATTGCTTTTGGGATTAACTATGAGTTAGTTGTAAAAGACATGAAGAGAGAGAAATTTGATTAGAGTATCATGTACTTGAAATTGTATAAGTAAATGAATGACACTTTCATAACTCTGTTACAGATAAAATAGAGTCAGACTCAAAATGTTTCATCTTGGATTGTATAACATTATTTGTTGTTAATAAAAGTACATCAAGATTATTACAACAAACTACTTCTTGACACAACTTTTTGATTCTATGAAAACCAAGAAATAAGATTATCTCCCAGATAGACATATAGCCTGTTGTAGATTTTTTGTCATCAAAATCGAATTTTCAATCATAATCAAATGAAGCTTGAAGAATGAGTTGATTAAACATTTTGAACCGAAGCTCATAGTCAATGGTGTATTGTAAATAACTCATTTCCTTTCATAGCTTTCCAGCAATACTCTCATAGATGATGCATGTATTGACAAACTCTGTGAAATAAGAAAAGTCTAACTTTGTAATTGTGATATATTAAGATGTGAGTTGCAAAGACCATTGGAATTGAAAAGTTTGAAATCATACATGCTTTATGCTTGTTATAGGTTCTTAAAAGAGCATAACAAGCACAATCAGTATCATCAAACAAAGATAAAGTATATTTTCTTTGACTTAAGAAAATAACACTTTTAGATCTGGCAATTTCCAAACTTAAGTATCGGAAAGAATCAAGAATCTTTGTTTTGAACAAGGAACTTAATGACAACTATACTTTATTAACACAAGAAAAATAAGGGTCTACTAGAATGGAGTCATCCATATAAACCAACAAAATAACCAATGAAGAACAAGAACTATAAGTGAACAAAGAATATTAATTTTTAAACAGTGTAAAACCATGTTGTAATAAGGAGAACCTGCATAAAGTCTTGTCTAAATTCATATATAGACTTGTTTAACTTTAAAACTATTGTTGTTGTTTCCTAACCTTGAGAAATATTCTATATACTTTCTTAGATAAATCACCATTTAGGAATGCATTATTGATATGTAGTTGTTGTAGGTTCCGACTTTTTGTAACAACAATGACTGATAAGACCCTTATAAAAGTAAGTTTGGACACTAGTCAGAAAGTGTTTGATGAGAAATCAATCTTAGATTGTTGTGTGTAGCCTTTAGCTATCAATTAAGCTTTGCATATATCAATTGAATCAACATTGTTTTTTTTTGTACAACAAAGAATGAATATATTAAAGAGAACACTTCAGGGATGTCCCAATCCTTATACAAAAAAAAGTATCCAAGACATATTGTACAGATTTGTACAGACTCGTACTACTCATCATCAAAACATGAAAACTCATACAAACACATAAAATGACATTAGCAGGTAATCAAGTAGCAACCTATGACTTAATAGTTAGAGTCACCCTTTCTGATCAGCACTTCTAGGCATAATTAAATCAACATTGTATTTCAATTTCAAAACCCACCTATACTTTATGCCCTGTTTGTCTTGAAGTAAAGAAACTAAAGTCAAGTGTCATTATCTTTCAAAGTTTTAATCTTTTGAGCCTTAAGATCTCTCTTCCTTTAGGGTAGGAAATTTTTTGATGATAGACTTAAGCCTCAAATGAGGCTCAAAAGTAGTGAAAATTTGATTCATAAAGGTCTTGTATTTTGGATTGAGTTTCTTCAGAGAATAAAAACTTCGAAGAGATAAGGGTGTGAAGTGTTGGATTATACATAGATAAATAAAAGGATTTCTTAAACACTCTATATATGTTTAAAACTTCAAGTCCATCAGAACTAGACATTGATGTTTTAGATGCACAATGTGACTCACTAATTTGAGAAACAACAAAAGTATTCAAGGCCAAATGATTATTAATTGATAAAGAATTTACCATATCATCAATAAAATAGGAAAAATCTCTAAAAGAAATATCTTCCTTGAAATGTCTGATGAAAAATACATCTCTTGAAATAAAAATATGTATAGTCTTTAAATTTTAGTATTTGTATCTATTGTAAACCTTAGAATAACCACAAAAATGGATGGTGGAATGACTAGATGAGCAAATTTGTTTCCAAATGATGACAAAGTTGTTTCACAAGCCAAATTTCTAAGAGTTTTCAATGATTAATTATCAGACTTGGATCCATATAGAATATGTTATGGTTTGATTAGAATATCAATTACTTAAAATTGTAATGACACTTTCAATAAATTTGTTACAGATAAAATAGAGTAAAACTCAAAATGTTTCATCTTGGATTGTATAATATTATTTTTTGTTAATAAAATTACATCAAGATTATCACAACAAACTACTTCTTGACACAACTTTTTGATTTTATGAAAACCAAAAAATAAGATTATCTCCTAGATAGACATAATATCTTACTGTAGATTTTCTGTCATCAAAATCGAATTCAAGCTCATAATCAATGGTGTCTTGTAAATAACTCATTTCCTTTCACAACTTTCTAGCAATGCTCTCATAAGTGATGTATATATTGACAAATTCTGTTTTATAAGAAAAGTCTAACTTTGTGATTATTAAGATGTGAGTTGCAGACTTGAGACCATTGGACTTGGAAAGTTTGGAATCATACATATTTTCTTTATGCTTGTTATAAGGCCTTAAAAGAGGATAACAAGCACAATCAGTATCATTAAGTAAAGATAAAATATATTTTCTTTGACTCAAGAAAATAACCTTGTTGGATCTGACAATTCCTAAACTAAGTATTGGAGAGAATCAAGAATCTATGTTTTAAACAAGGAACTCAATGCCAACTATACTTTGTTAACACAAGAAAAAATAAAGGTCTACTTGGATGGTGTCATCCATATAAACCAGCAAAATGACCAATGAAGAACTAGAACTGCAAGTGAACAAAGAATACTAATTTTTAGACACTGTAAAACCATGTTGTACCAATGATAAGGAGAACTTGCATAAAGTCTTGTCTAAATTCATATATAGACTTGTTTGACTTTCAAACTATTGTTGTTGTTTCCAAACTTTGAGAAATATTCACATATACTTTCTTAGATAACTCATCATTTAGGAATGTATTTTTGATATCTAGTTGTTGTAGGTTCAATTTTCTGTAACAACAATGACTGATAAAATCCTTACAAGAGTAAGTTTGGACACTAGTGAGAAAGTGTTTGATGAGAAATCAATCTTAAACTGTTGTGTGTAGCTTTTAGCTATCAATTGAGCTTTGTATCTATCAATTGAATCAACATTGACTTTTTCTTAGGAGTAAAGAATGAATATATTAAAAAGAATACTTAAGGAGTGTCACAAGCCCTAATACAAAAAAAAGTGTCCAAGACATAAGACATACTGTATAGATTCGTACAGACTCCAGACTCGTACTAGTCATCATCAAAACATGAAAACTCATGATATAATGAACACAGATAAATGAAAGACTTTCTTAAACACTCTATATATGATTTTTGACCAAAAAGTTCAAGTCCATTGGTACTAGACCTTGATGTTTCAGTGAGGCTTATTAGATTGATGGACAACAAAAGTATTTAAAGACAAATGATTATTAATGGATAAAGGATTTACTATATCGTCAATAAAAAAAAAGAATCTCTGAAAGAAATAACTTCCTTGAAATGTCTGATGAAAAGAACATCTCTTATAAACTTTAAAATAACCAAAAAATGTTAATTTTTTTTAAAGGATGACAAAGTTGATTTCATGAGCCAAACTTCTCAGAGTTTATAATGATCAATTATCAGTTTTGAATCCATATAAAACGTTATTGTCATTCATGTTACAATCATTAGTCAAGCTTTGTAAAGAAGACTTACAAATCAATATCAACTAACGATTGAGATACTTTATTGAGTGAAATGATGAATAATCTTCTAAACTTAGACAAAATTATTGGAATTAGAAAATTTGTGTTAAATATAAAAAGAATTTCATCACTCAAAAGTCAAAGAACTTTATCAGACACATGTTCCATCTATAATATCAAACAGAAACATTCTTACCAGAATGGATACTCTGAAAAGAAAAACAAAGGATTTGTATTAGTCATGAACGAAATAGAATTTCAATAGTCTAATGAACTAGCTGAAAGACACAACATATATAATCCTTCAATAAAATTACCAGTAAGACTCCAAGCATCTCCTGGATAAAAACATTGATTTAAAAAAGAATTAAAAAAGAACAGTGATGGACAAATCACTCTTAACCAATAAAGCATTGACAGACAACAATTGAGGTACATATAAAACATAAAGCAATAATATAGGAGAAAGTTGAACAATACATGAATAATATAGAATAATATAGGAATTAGATAATGCGAGATAAAACAATAATATAAGAGAAAGTTGAACAACACCTATACAGGAACGATATAGAAATTAGGTAATGCAAGATTTTTCCATGAATACTGACATATGAATCAATCATCTTAACTACTTTTAAAGAAAAGATTAATAAAAATAGTAGAAAACATTGAATCATTGAGAAAGAAGACTGGCTTCTAGAATACACATAATCATACCCAAAAGCAGTTAGTTAAGAGTTTTCATCCATGATATTATTGGGATCGATGTGAAAAAATACTATTAATACCATATTAAAGAAGAAAAAAAAAGTGAAATACCTCTTTCGATCACATGTATAATTTATATAAGAGTGATGATTATATATAACAGTAACATACTAACAAATTGAACAATAAAAAAAATAAAATAATTTATTACATATAATATCTAGTTATATTTTATTATAATATTCACTCTTTACATTGGTTTGTCAATGAATATAAAAAAAAAAAAAAAAACTGATATAAATAGTAATAGTGTAGTATTGATAATTCACTTCTTATATAAGACACAAATAGTTAAGATATGTGTGACACAAAAATGATGAAATCTGCTATCCACCAATATAGTTTATTATGCATTACAATTTTTAGTTTTGGATTGATCTCCTTCATTCGTCATTATGGTTTACCTTGGTACCTTATTTACTTATGATCTAGTTATATATCACTTCTTATCATCAACCACAATCACAATGTACTATATATAACACATTTATTAACGTCAACATTCTTTGGTTATTAATGTTAACATGCACATATGATAAATATGTAAAAACCTCAAGATTGAAATGAAATGATAATGCGAAAAGTAAAATAGAATAATGTCTGCATATTTAAGATAAGTTCAAGTGGATATTCGCATTTATTTAAGATAAGTCTGCATATTCTACAATAGAATAATGTGTGCATAAAATTTATTCAAGACAAATCTGATTATTCTAAAATAGAATGTGTCTGCATTTATTTAAGATAAGTTTGCGAATATTCTCATTCTCAGCAATCCTCAGCTCTCAGCTCCTGAACATCCTCATCGAACCCTGCAAGATTGAATCAAAAATCAATCAGTGACTTTCTATGGTTTTGAAAAACTTAGAATCACATGATAGTAGTAGTATTACATTATTTCAAACCTACCTCAGTTTCCATCAAAAGTTTCTGTTCTGAGCCCATTTGAGCCTTTCAGCTTCTGCCACAGGGACACCATCAACATAAGCTTCCCAGACATCAGGGGCTTTAACCAGAACCCAGGTTACATTTTCTGGTGCTGTTGATGGTCTGCTGGTGTTGTTCTGATTATCCAGCTTCACCCTTTTCCTCTGAAAACATTATTCAACTTTTTACATTAAACACATGATTGGTCTTTTGTTCTTGTATAAAGTTTCTAGTTTTGAACTCACTTGAGGTTCAATAAAGCTCTCGTAAGAAGCTGGACTGCTTATCTCTTCCATTGAGGACCATGATTGCCTTCCTCCCCAATTCTGCAGAAAATATAGCTTCAAATCAAAACACTGAGAGAACTTTAAACAACTTTTTTGCAGTTTTTTTAGGTATATTGGAGGAAGAAAAGACCTAACATATTTTTATGTTTCAGTTTCAAATCAAGATAAATGCAAAAAAAAAAAAAAAAAATACCAAATAGTCTAGAGAAAACAAAAGGGTTAGAAATTAACATTTCAAGATAATAATATTCATTCAAGGAATTAAACACTTTTATGACAGAATAAATATATCTTCATAAAAAGGTAAAACCCAATTAAACTCTGAGCAAGTGTCAAAACATTTTTCACAGTAAAGGAAAAAGATCAAAGTGTTTCCTAAACTGTGTCATTTGGGTAGATCCAGAAATCTTTCTTGAAGATGACAATGATGGATTATGCATGCATGCATGAATGGATAAACAGTACTTGATGGGTGAAACAATAGCAAAGAAAGAAGATCCAAATGCTTCTTAATCTGTGTCATCTTTGACTGTGGTATTTTGGGTAGATCCAGAAATCTTTCTTGAAGATAACAATGATACTTTATGCATGCATGCATGAATCAATAAACAATACTTGATGGATGAAACAATAGTAAAGAAAAAAAGACCCAAATGCTTCCTAAACTTTGTCATCTTTCACTATGGTGTTTTAGGCAGATCCAGAAACCCTCCTGAAGATGACAGTAATAGATTATACATGCATGCATGAATGAATAAACAATACTTGATGGGTGAAATCATAGTAAAAGAAACAGATTCAAATGCTTCCAAAACTGTGTCATCTTTGACTATAGTGTTTTGGGGTAGATCCAGAAACCTTCCTGAACATGAAAACAGTGATAGATTATGCATGCATGTGTGGATAAACAATACTTGATGGGTAAAAAAAGAGAAGATGTACCTTGTAAGCATTAGGAGGGCTAGATCCACGGGGTCCTTCCTGCACAAGCTCACCATCAGGAAAGTTGAGGTGTGATGAACTACCAGAACGCAGTGCCCTTGAAAAGAAGGGTTCATTTGGAACAACAGGGTTGACAAGATGTTCTCTCTGAGGCTGAGGTTGAGGTTGATTAACCTCTTCGAGCTCTGAGATCTCTGTGACCACTGAGTCTTTGCTCGACATAGTGTGCTACTGATGATGTTTTCTGATGACAACTGCAGTAGTGAGTTTTCATCTGTGTCTCGTCACTCTTATATAACAACAAAATGTGATATTTTTGTATGCCAAAAATATCCACACCTTTTTTGCCCTAGGTATCATAAATGTTTGCAATTTGTGTGTCCAGGATAGTAATTAACTCCAGCAAGGGTTAGGTAAGGAGAAGTCTACTTAAACAAAGAAAAAAAAATAGGTTCACTTATTAATTAGTTAAATTTTATTTTTTATTTCTCAAGACTATTTTTGACTTGTTTTATGTTTTAGCCTTTTTTAAAATATGGAAGTTAATAATGATCTTCTGTCTTGCCATGTTTAGAAATTAACAATATCATTAATTGACAATTTTTTATATCCTTCTATTCTTCTATTCTTTTTTCACTTTTAGGGCAATTGTTATCGCTTTTAAAGATTTATCCTCTCTTTTTATAATACAAAAGGTATTTAAAACATCAATTTTTTTTAATTTAAATCTTAAAACAAAAGCTATATATGGTTAAGTTAGATTGTGGGGATGAGAAATAAATTTTATGTCATTAAATTTATAAGATAAATCTATTTAATCTACAGTTGTTAACAAATAAAAAAAATATTTGTTAACAATTGTTATATTTTTAATCTCATTTTTACATGTTTTATACATTTCATTGAATAAGAATCTTGATAAAGAAAATATAATAATAAAAAATGAGAAAAAAAAAAACAAAAAATATGTAAGAGTGAAACTAGGAAGAAGGATAGTGTTAGGTGAACAGAAAAAAAAAATAAATAAATAAATAGATGATACAAGACATAGTCCTCCTGCCCCTCTTGTTTTTACAGACATCATGTTTGGCCTTATTTTATGTATAAGAAAAAATAATGACTAAAAGATATCTTTATAACTCAACTCCTACAAATTCATCTTCAAAATTATAAATCTATACTACCCAAAGCTACCTATTTTGGTAACTGTTAGACATATATTTGTTGCTTCGAGTTTCTGTAATCTATTCTTGTCAATCAGTTTAGATAGAAATTTATAATAAGAACAACTTACAGTAACATCTAATACTATATTTTCCATATTATTTCTCAAATAGGATGCATCACAGGTTCAACTTGAAAAGCAACATTTGAAACTATATTTTTCATACTATTTCTCAAATAGGATGTATCATGAACTTGAAATTCACTGGATCCAACTATGAAAAACTGATTCATTTCCTCTATTTTATGGATATAATTCCTTCTACCTTGTTTATTATGGTTAATTTCTGAAATGTTGTATGATGAGTATGATTTATAGTTTCTGTTATTCTGTTTTTACTTATATGATTGAGAAGAACGATATTTGAGAGTTTGTTTACATACCTCTATATAAAAAAGGTAATTGGAGTGAAATAGGTTTTTAGAACTAAGTTAAATGTTGATGGTTCAATTAACAAATATAAAAGCAAAACTTGTTGGGTACTCTGACAATGATTAAGGTGATTTCTTGGATAATATGAAAAGTACTTCAGAATATTGTTTTAGTATTGGTTCAGGAACTTTTTCATGGTGCTCTAAGAAATAAGAAACTGTTGTCCAATCTATAACAGAAACTGAATTTATAGTTGTTACAGCTGCTGTTAACCAAGTCTTGTGGTTGAAAAAAAAATTAATTGATCTTAACATGAAGCAGAAGGAAAGTACGAAAGTTTTTATTTACAATCAAGCTATAATAGTTATTTCTCATAATCCTATTTCATGGGAAAACAAAACCAAACATTTTAACATTAAGTTGTTCTTCTTAAGGAAGGTACAGAAAGATGGAGTCGTTGATCTTGTTTATTGCAAAACTGAAAATCAGATTGCATGTTTGTTTACCAAGCCCCTACCAGCCAACAAATTTGAATTCTTAAGACAGAAGATTGGAGTCTGCAGTTCCAAAATCAAGAATGAGTTTTAGATATTTATTTTTGAACTGCATGTTGGTTTGTTTTTTCTGTTTCAGTTTCTGAATAAGTCTTTAATTAGAATAATTGTTCCTAAACATTAGAACAATTGTTCCTAAAATTAGAATAGAGTATTTCAGTTTTTCTTTTTAGTCAAAATAACTGCTCCTAAACTTTAAGGGAAATAATTTCAGTCAGTTATTCTTCTTTCTACAAGTATTATAAATGTAATTTATTCTTGATTGCAGAGAAACAAAAAGAAATAACAATATATTTCTCTTCATATATTTTTATTTTATTTTCATTCATTTTCATTATTTTATCTACTTCTATTCTGTAAAACTAACAGTTATTCTGTTTATATATATATATATATAAGTATATCTAACAATTTGATTCATCATTTGCCTCAGCTTTTATGATGCTTAAACTTGTATATGAACCAATCATCAATTTTATTTTTTGTAAGCTTATTACACAAGATTTTGAACATACATACCGATCAGAATAGGAGAAAATTGTTTTTTTAGATCTATTTATTATCTAAGCCTACACTTTTAATTGTGTTGACCTAAAAATTCCTCCCCATCTATTATGATTTTTCTAAACATTACATCTTTTTTATGATCTCATATTTCTTTCATAAATGACATTCACATTGTTTTTCAAATTATACTTCCACTTGATTGAAACTGTTTTAATGTCTGTTCATTTTTGACGTAGATATCATGTCTTACTAGATATCTTGTATTCAAGAAAAAAAGTGTTAGAACAGATTCTTCCTTTTCTTTACATAACGCACGTGACTTATTTGTAATCATAACTCTCTTCTTTTTTAAATTGTCCTTAGTTGTTATCCTATTCAGATTTAATCTCCAGATGAAGTGTTTAACATTTACAATGACACATGTTTTCCCTATTAAATTGTAAAACACATCTTCCTCGTTATAAATATTATTCCTTAAAATGTTATACGCATACTTTACTGTATACTTTTCTAAGTCATCATCTTTCCATTTTTACTCATCTAGATTATTTAACTCTAGTGCACCATTTGTTAAATCATGTCTGAATTCCTAAACTTAATGTAACTTCCTCTCAAACTAATACCTCTTCCATGTCAAATTCCACTCCTAATTATTGTAGTTGTTCCATTTTTCCATATAAGAAACACTTATCGTCTTATGGTTTGAAATACTATTTAGCCTATAATATTTTTTAGCTAATATTACTTCATTATTCCATCTATCTATCTATCCAAATTCTGTGTTTCCCATTTTTTTCTCATGTCCTATTTCACACACTTTTTTCATATATTTTTACCGTATTGATTTATGTTTAGATGGTTGAATCTGATTTAACTCCCTTCAACACCCATATTTATACTTTCGTCCAAATTCTTGTCTTTTCTATTCCAAATCTCTATTTACATTTTACAAATCAAACTTCATTGAAAGTTTGTACATCTCTGATGTCCAACCTCCAAATTCTTTGAGTTTACATATTAAAGATATTTTATTCATATTATTTTGTTTTGTTATGTACCACACTCCCACAAAAATTGCATTTATACTTTTCTTATTTCTTTTACAACCAGTCTTGGAGCTTTGAAAGACAAGAAGTAAAGAGTGAGAGTTGAATTGAAATTATTCATTTTATTAAGCAACATTCTTCCAACAAATGTTATAATTGTCTACCTTTCAACATGACTATCGCTTTCTGATTTTTAAGCATACTATCCTACATATTCTTGTAGATGTTTATTGCCATCTCTCTCAATTCTTTACCTTCCTAACACATTTTATTGCCTTATGATACCTGTCAATCCCTCTACAACAATGATGAAGAGAAATGGTGTTAGAGGGTCACCTTACCTAATGTCCATCTAAATTCTTTTGAAGGGCTTCTATTAACTAGTATTTATGTGATATTTGAAGATAAGCAAACTCTAATCCATTTAATCTACCTTTTACACAAGCCCAATTTTTCCTACATGTATGAAGTCTCACCTAACCCAATAATAAGCTTTTTCAAAATCAAGTTTTATTATTGTAAAGCTTTGCTTTATGTGTATAATTTCATCTACCACCTCATTTGTTACAAGTACATGGTCTAACAAATTTCTCCCTAAAAGAAAAGCAAATTAAGTTTGAAATTAAGTTTGGTACATTACTTTTGGTAATACTTTATTCAATCTAGTCGCTAGTAACTTAACTATGATTTTCTATAAACATCCTACCACAGATAATGACATATACTCTTTTAACTCTTGTGAATTTTCCGTAGGTCGATTGTCATACCTACGGAAGCCATTAACTGTTGTTACCATTTCATCTAAAAAAAATATCAATATGCCCTAATAAAATTGAAATTGTACTCTTTCAGTCCATATGGTTGAGAATAGTACACCATCTAGATTTATCTCTATCTTTTATTTCTCTTCAAATTGTCCTTTAAACAAATCTTTTTATCTCTTCCATTACATTTTAGGCTTCTCATTCCATTTACCATTTATCATCAACCCTTTTATACTATTTTTCATTCTCCTCCAATTAATTATAGAGTGATAATATCTAGAGGTTGAGTCCCCTATATATATCCAATTTACTCTTGCTTTTAGCTTTCTTAGTGATTTTGGTTAAAAGGTAACTTTAGTATCCTAACTCACTTTCTTCTCACTTTCTTCGTATCCTAACTCAAACCACTGATCTCATCTGTTAAATCTAACTCTCTAATCTACCCAGTTATCTCCAATTTTTTTCCTATTAACATCTCAAAAAAATCTCTTGTTCCATATTTTTAGATCATTTTTTAGCATTTTCATCTTCTCTTTTAAAAACCTCATAGCCTCGATACTAACTAAACAAAAAACATTGTCATTGTCTATGGTCACCATTCGAACTACATTGAATATGATGTAGACAAAAGATGTCTTGTGAATGTCAAATATGGACCATAGACAACATAAGCTATTAGGATTAGCCAAAGAGGGAAAATGAAAGAATGTGAAAAGATATGGAAAATATTTTATTAATCTGTAATACATCTTACATAATCACTCAAGATAGTATAGAAAAAGGTAAAAGAAAGAGGTAATAATGATAACTTTACTTCCAAAGAGGAAAAATATTGAAAGTTGTGACAACCTATTTAACTTTTATTTTTGTTCCTTTACATCTCTCTCATATTGATGTTACCTCTAGGGTTAACCCTGTGTTTGCTATGAAAAGCTTCAAATCAAGAACCAAAGATATATTTGGTTAGAATATCAACTACCTAAAATTGTGCAAGTATATGAATGATATAAATGGCCTCTTCAATGATTATCCATAACAAAATAGAGGTGAAGCTCAAAATGTTTGGTTTTGGGGTACATTACAGGATTTGTTGCAAACAAAACTGCACCAAAATTATCATAATAAGATTTTGGAATCATACCTCAGGAGAGCTTGCAACCAAAGTAACCCAGCACTAAAAGCAGCAAGACCACAAAACTTAGTTTCAGTACTACTTCTCAACACAAATTTCTTGAGAAGAAATAAGGTTGCCTTCTACATAGAGACAATAGTCTGTGATCTTAAGAGCTATGACTGCCAACTTGGAACTACCTGTAACTGTGATATCATTCACATAAATCAAAAGAAATAAAGTGGATTGAAGAGTGATTTTAATCAATAAAGAGGTGTCACTCTTTGCTGGAATAAAGAGTATCTGTGAAATAAAAACCTTCTCATGAAAACCCTTAACAATGAGGCAAACTTCTTGCTTTTGAAAGATGTCATAACATTGTATTTACTCTTGATCAACCAATAAGAAGATCAACCAAACTCCATGTATTATTGTGAGGCAAAGTTTCATATATTCATCTTCAATGGCCTAACACCATTCAGGTTTTAGAAAGAGCTTCTTTCAGTGCTTTGTGCTGTGGACCTGCACACAGGGAATCAGTTGTATCATGTGCTGAAATCACATCAATATTAGTAAAACCATTGGTATTCCAGCTAATCATATCACACCATGTCAATGCTTTAGAGATTATAATAATGACAAAAAGATTCAGAAATTCCTCATAAACCATGTCAAATTTGATTACTGTGTTTCATGTAGATGTAAAACTTAACCATAATCTGAAGATGACAGTGACACATTGAGTATGCATAAATGAATAAACAATACATGGGTGAAAAAGAGAAGATGTACCCTTTCAACATAAATAGGTTTCAGGGAAGGGCTTTTCCTATGTAACACGGATACGGATACGCAACCAACACAGCTACAGAAACCCTCTTGCAATGTATTTGGTTTTATGTGTGTTGTGTAGGTTACAGGCCTCATCAACTACAAAAGAGAATGATTATGAAGTCTAAAAGACTTTGAGAGTTATTTAGTATTCCTAACCTACAAAGTAGTTAACATATCACTTCAACAACAAAGCTACACTTATTGAAGAGGCATGCAGGAAAGACTTAATAGAAATTAGAACTCATGCAGTAGATCAAGGCTACATGTTAAAGAATTAATACTTGGACAATTAGTTTATTGTAATTATCCTGAAATTTTATGGAAGCCTGACTGGTGTTCTCTTTGTTTGGAATTTTAAGTTATTGTGTTGTAATTTCTTGTTTCGGTTGTACTTGTTGGGTCTGTTTGTAGTTTTCAATAGACAATGTTTAGTTATGTCACTTAGCTGATGGGTTTCTGGTATTCATTAAAGACAACTGACAACTTACTTCTACGAAGAGAGGTTTTTTTTCTTTATGTATAAGGGTTGGAGCACTCCTGAAGTGCTCCCATTAATTTTAATTCTTCGCTGTTAAAAAAATAAAAATACGTGTAAAGAAATACATATCTATATATTATATCACTATAAATTATATTGATTCACAATTAAGATTTATATATTAAAAAACCATCTATGAATCAGAACCACTCTTTCTTTTTTAAACAACAAAAAATAAATTAATAAAAGCGTTTTAGAAGTGTTTCAACCCTATTACAAAGAACAAGACTGTCTTATAACAGTTTCCAACTAAAAGTACCAACAATTTTGAACATAAACCCTTAAAAAAAACTAAAACCACCTAAGTACAAAGACAGTTGAAACACAGGACACACACTTAGAATTCCTTATCAATATTGAAATTACACAACAAAATATAAGCAAAATGTAAAGTTATACATGTGCAACCAAGATCGGCCCCAACCTGATTCTCCTACTCCTACTATTGTTTGGACTCTTTGTACACCTTCATCCAAGTATTGTTGCTTCCTATGTTGCTTTAGATAAGACTACCTGCAAGCACAACCACACATGTACCAATACCAATTCTTCGACTTCCTCCAAACTCAAACCTCCCTACGATAATCTTCTATATAAATTACCGGCATTAGATAATATTAGCTAGACAAAGCATAGGACAAATATACCAATCTGGAACAGAATAATTCATTCTCTGTTATCTAAACTTTGCCCAGAACTATATTTTGAGTTGTACTAGTGAATGAACCAGAACAACTAAATGTAACCCAAGCTTAAAAGAAGATGTCCCCTCTTAACATAAATAGGCTCCAAGAAAAGGGTTTTTTCCAATGTAACACATATAGATACTCAAACAACACAAACACAGAAATATGTATAATTTCTAAAATTAACCCTAAACCCTAAATCCTAAACACGATTAGGTCACATAAATTATATAGATTTTCAATCAAGATTTATATATTAAAAAGCCATCAATAAATCAAAACAACTAAATACAACCCAAGCTTAAAAGGCAAATCCATGAAAGAATGGGTTAATGTCTTGTGTCTGAACTTGGAGTGGGGTTACCTTTGTTAATTTTGATGATCTGGTTGATGTTTTGCTCCCACACCAAAGACTCCATTTCCGGATATTGCGTTTTTTCTGGTTTCTAGTTTTCATGTTATTGTCTACATTTTTAGAACTTGTGATGATTTTTGAAACAGCCTTGAAGATAATATTGTATAATCTTTTATTATTAGAATGCAAATAAACAATAACGTAAATCTTAGCCTAATTTCAATCATGTCTTGATTATATTTTGATTTATACATTTAATTGGAACCTAATTACAGTTATGTCCACATGGATATATTTCACCTATGAACAAGAAAAAATTAAGTTCTCATTTCACAACCAAAACATAATATTTTTATTTTCAAAAATATCCACACCTTTTTACTACATAAACCTTTGCAATGTGTGTGTCTATAAAAGTAATATGAGAAGTCTAATTAAACAAAGGAAAGGTTAACTTACTACTTCTTTTTATTTCTTATTTCCCAAGTATTATCATTGACTTGTTTTATGTTTTGCTTTATTTCTAAGATTTGAAACTTAATAATATGTTTAGAACTGAACAGTATCATTAATTAATAATTTCTTATATTTTAAATCTATTTTTGTCTAATTTTAATTCAGTTTTTTTTTTAATTTTTAACTTTTATCCACTCTTTTTATAACACAACGCCTATTTTAAAACATTTTAATTCAAATTTTAAAACAAAATCTATATATAATTAAGTTAGACTGTGGTGGTAAATGTTTGATGAGAGATAATTTTTATATCAGAACATTGATAAGATAAATTTATTTATATTAATATTGTTATATTTTTAATCACATTTTTAATGTTTTATAAGCTTCTTAGAATTAGAATATTGATAAAACTAATCTTTTTGTTACATAATATATAAAAACTGAACATAGATATAGTAATGATATTTTTGAATTCACATGCTATATCTGCAACTGAAAATAAAAATAAAAAACAAAAAGATAAAACAGAAATTAAGAAAGAAAAATAAAAAAAAATGTTTATTTAAGAGAGAGTGCAGAAGGAAGGAGAAGAAGGAAAGTGTTGAAGAGGTTTCAAAGTTTTGGTATATGCTAAGAACCCACACCACAGAGTCCCACACCTAACAAAACCACAAAGGATAGCGTTGTGTTTTGCGTGAGTTTCTGGAATTCATCCATGAATACGACGCCGTTTATGGACAAGCAGATTATGGATCTCACTCACGGATCTTCCCCGGCGCAGCAACCCAGCAAGGACTTCATCGACCTCATGAAACACGAACCGCCGCAGCAACACCACCACCATCACCATCGCGAGGAAGACGATGATGAAGAAGAAGAAGAGAAAGCGCGTGGCAATGGAATCAGCAAGGACGACATCGTTCCCAGTTACGATTTCCAGCCGATTCGCCCTCTCGCCGCTTCCGGCTACGATTCCGCCCCCAGTTTCGCCGCTGCATTCTCTCGCCCTTGGAACTCCGATTCCAACTCCAAAGTAACGTTTTTTCGCTTACCCTTTTGCTTCCAAACCCCAAAGCTTTTGTCTTTAACCTTTTTGCTCATCTGGGTATTCTGTTTTTTGTTGTTGGCTTGTGGGGTGTTTGTTGAAATTAGTTGTGGGTGTTCGATTAATTAGGGTTTGAATTAGTTGTTAATGTCTTGTTTAGTGATCATCTGTGAGGTTTGTGATTTGTGATCGCTATTTGTTTCCCTTTGAGTTTTATTAACTCTTTTGTGTAAATAGAATAACTCGGTTGTGTTGTGTGATGATAAACTGGGATCATGGACACGTAATTTCAAACGGGTATTTGCAATTGCAATCTTTCGTTGCCGGGGGAGGATATGTGTACTATTTCATTCTAGTTTTTTTTTTTTTTTTTTTATTGGGTTTTTTTTT
>Ga0209489_100862_pt1 | contig 60498 bp, 26 predicted proteins | sample SiratrowhiteBW_FD_187527 | JGI IMG/M metagenome (GOLD analysis project Ga0209489, IMG submission 187527) | Root nodule microbial communities of legume samples collected from California, USA - Siratro white BW (SPAdes) (version 2) | ecosystem: Host-associated > Plants > Roots > Nodule | place... | reverse complement strand
CAAATGTTTTATTTATTTAGAAAAATTATTAAGGAGCCCTTCTTTGATTGAGATCATAACCATCACCAACTTGAACTTCAAACTTACTCCCACAACACACATTTCTAGATCCTAGACTCAAGTCTTTAAACTTCAAGAAATCTTCATCCATCCTTCACATGATCTAGAGCATCTTCACTTGGTTGAATTCATCAAATCACTGCAGCAGTCCACTAGTGCTAACAATATATAAACTCTCCTAGTTAAAAAAGTTGATACTTATGGTCCTGATGAACAGTGAGTCAATTCATTACCATTCCTATAAATAGAAAGACACTCCACATATATGACTATCATCTCTTTACCTTTATTTTTACATCTACTGACTTGAGCATTGAAAACTTTTTGCAAGTACTTCCTCTTGAATAGAAAGCCGAGAACTGAGATATAAGTAGAAGGTCGAGATTTGAAAATCAACTAAAGAAGGTCGAATGTCAGATCAAGTGTTAGAGTTCATCGAATGTTAATGTTGAGATTAAATACACAAACCTAGTGTAAGAAGACATTTTAAGAAGTCAAAGTCAGTTTCACAACAGATGAGTTCCCTTTATATATCAATCTAATATTTTTATCCAGAATAGTAAATTATATATGTTTTCCGCGGCAAAGTGGATTACCTTTTGAGTAACATTTAATTTCTAAATAAAATCTTAAACAGGTTGCTCTTCAGCATCCCATGTCAATCCATGAAGTATACCATAATTTCAATCCATGAAGTGTACCATATGGCAAAGACCCACTGTATTGCCTAGAATTTCCCTTCCATCTCCATTCATTGACTCCATCTTCTCTCAAGTGAGCAGTTTTCATCTCTGCCATAAATTTTGCAAATATCCCCTCATCTAAAACAAACTATCTTCGGCAAATAAGATTTTATTCTCACTTATTTTGTATTGAGTTTCCCATGTTATTCATAATATGAAGTAGAGGAAAAGTCATAGATAAGCTAAGGCTATAAATCTCCTATCCAATTATCGAACAAAAACTAATCATATTAAGTTATTTACAATAATTTATAAAATGACAGTCTTATTAAACATGTCAATTTGCTTTCAATAAAATTTATAGTAATTGAAATAAAAAAATTTATAATAAAAATAATTAAATATTTTTATTTTATTTTATTTTGACTAGAAGAAACTTTAAACGTTAGAATTTAAATGATTTAAAGAGACAAATCAAATATTTTCTTAAAATTTACTATAAATATTAAAAAAAAAAACTAGAGATGTTAATAAAATAATTTAACCTAGACAAAAAATATTTTTAATTATATTTTTTATGGAATGTGTTTTATTTATGAAATAAACATTAATATAAAATTCATGCACCAAATACGGAAACTCTATATACTAGAAAAAAATCAATACGAAAATAATGATTAAAAACAGTAAAAAAAAAATAGAATTAAAATGTAAGAATAATTTAAATAAAACTGTAGAGAAGAATATTGATACTAGGAAGACAAATATTTAAACAAGAATGTAAACTTGAGTAAAAAGGTATAAATAAAAAGTAGAAATAGTTTAAGTAAAATTCTAACAAATATATTCCAACTAGTAAGACAAATATTTAAATAAGAGTATAAACTTTGAAACCACAAATGCAAAGTAATAATAAAAAGAAATGCAATTTTATAACTTAAATGAGAAAAAAAAATATAAAAGCATAACAAGTGAAGGATAAAATAAGAAATTAATAAAGTTGGTGAAAAAAATACACAAGTACCATTGTTTCTTTTGCCATTCCCATGTTCAGCTTATTGAGAACTAGAATATATAAAATATGTGTTTTCTTTTGGGAAAGAATTAAATATTCATACATGACAATTCTTTTACACTTACTTTTCCTACATGACACATATATTCTGCAAAAACATGATCACTTGACATTTATGTTCTTCAGAATTTCCATTTCAATCAAATTCGTATGTATAATCTTTTTTGCAGATTTGTAATGTAAATGACTTTCATTTTAATATTTGTAGTTTTTTTTTTTCAAATATATAACCAATTATTTGATTTTCAGATATAATGTAGAATTTCTTTATTTCCTTAGCATATTTTATTCAATTTGATATATTTATAAAAACAATGACATTCAACTTTACTCCTAAAACATAATATTGTTTTCCTTTTTTCTTTTAATTTTTCAATTAAATTTACTGTTTTTTAAAGTTTACCTTTTTGTGTTAAATTAAATTATAAAAAACACGAAAGAAAATTTTAGAAAAATGATTTTTCCTTTTGTAGAAAAAGTTGTTGCAAAATAGTGTACTGTCATAGAAACATATCTAAAGAAATTAGAAATCAAATTAGAGATAAAATGAATATATATATATATATATATATGACAGAAATAAATAAAATAAATCTCGTAAAAGCTGTGCAAAAGATAATGAGGATTGTACATTCAATTACTCCTGTTTCTTATTTATTTTAAAAAATGCTTTAAAATGTATTTTTAGTAAAACTGTTTTGGTTGAAATGGTTAATGAAAAAAAAAAAAAAAACGATGTTGTATAGAACAAATTATGGTGATTTTATAAAGTGGCATAAATGATGTTTATAACTCGTAAATTTTTAGTGTGGGTTTTTAAGGACATCCGCAATAGCACACCTGGTTAATTTCTTGCTGAAATCCGGGTTCAACTTACGGCTGCATTTTGATATAAGTAGTGTTAAATTTTAAATAGAAATCGCAAATTTTCCTTAAGAAAAAAATAATTATGCAGAATAGGTATTAGTTTGGTTTCCCATGGGTTTGTATTATTCTTTCTCTGTTCTAATACAATTTTATTCTCTAAAATGCATTTACTTATTGAAATACAAGATATCATCTGGTTAGAATGTGATGTTTTCAAAGTAATGTTTTTTTAGAGTAATACTTTTAAAAAAAGAAAAAGTGTTTGGGAAAAGAGCGTAAAAGACTATAAATGTGATTGAAAAAGCAAAAAAAATATGATAAAAATAAATGGGAGTGAAAAATGTGAAAGATAATATATATATATATATATATATATATATATATATATATATATATATATATATATATATATATATATATATATTATTTTACACTATACCTTTTAAAGTAAAAGGAATCACAAAATTTGCACTGATATAAAATTAGATGAAGAATTCATACAAAGCATGTATATGCTTGAATTGTTTAAATATAGAGAAAACTGGGTATTAATTTTTTAATCAAAACATATAACTCGTCAAAACATTGCTGAAGTGAATTACTCCTTTTTGAATATATGATATTAGTATGGAAAAATCATTTGGCAATCACAAAATTTAACATGAATGAGGTGAAACATTATTTTAACAAATTTCCGGTTGGAATGAATTTTATATAAAATTCATAAATTAATGTTTATTTTAGAAGCGAAAAATAAAAATTAAGCAATAGAAGGTGCATTGTAGGTGCTCTCTTCCCCCATAGTTGAGATGGTAGATTACAATTGTGAATCAAACGAGTCAAGTTGAGGCTGAGTTTTGCACCCTAAACGCGTTCCTGAGTCCAATCATGAACCTCTTCCGAAAACTCCCGTTCATCTTCGGATTCACGCTTCCAACATCCACAGAGAAAGAAGATCTCTTCCCCTGACGCTTCTCCATTCTCCCATCAAACTCAATTCTCGAAGACGAACTCGACCATCGTTCCCCCTTCTTCACTCTTCCATTCTCAACCGGCACAAAATGGAAACTCGCCGAACGCTCTGACCCCAACACACCCCTCTCCTCTTCCTCCTCCTTCCCTTCACATTCTCTCAGCACTCTGTTCATGCACCTCACCTCTTCTTCCAGACTTCCAATACGCGCATTCGTCGAATCCATCACTGTCTTCAGTCGCTCCGTTTGCCGCAGCGCCGCGTCGCGATGGAGGAAGTCCCCCAGCGTCATGGAACGCCGTCGTTGCCGTCCTTCGTTACTCTCCAATCGGAGTTGACGACGTTGAACTTGAGAGCTTGCTATGGCGATGGAGTGCCGAGTGTTGAGATGTTCCACCAGCACCGCTCGCATCACCAATCTCAACGGCATTCTAGGGTTTTGAACACACTCTACCAGTGCATCACTCGACAGCTTCGTGCAATCTATGCTACTGCATATTCCACTTCTCTCTTCCTCCGTTACTTTCTCAAACTTCTTTTCCTTCACAAAAACCAAATACGTCTCTGAAATCAGTAGTAATCGTATAACTTTGATCAATAAAAGACGAGACACGTGTTATACCTGAAGATACGAATCAACCATCTTGTAGAGGACGTCGTGGTTCTCGTACCTTCTACCGAGTGATTCAGCTACAATTTGAAAATCTCGAGGCTGCATTTCGTTCACCTCATTTAAACGAGTGATGCCATGAACTGAAACAAGCGCTTCAATGCACCTGCTAACGACAGACGCCGTCGTTTCAGCCTCGGGAAGTAAAGGCATGCACGAACGTAGAACCGTTAACGCCTGCTCTGGGTTGGTGCAAACGACGTCGCAGAAGTGCATTTCCGCCATGTGGCTCAGGCCGTCAGCTGCCGTCATTCCCAGCATCTCCGACGCCGTTCTGATGACGGCGACGTTCGCCGGCGTCATTTGGACACTGGAGTTGTAACAGAATTCGGCTACGGCGGCGAATGTCTCGGCCGTTATGTTTAACGGGGGAGAGAGAGTGAGGTCCGAAGTTTCCGTTAGATGGCGCTTTAGGTATGAACTTTGTGAAACCACACGGTCCTGGAAATAAAGTAAAAACGGAGAACATCATGAGTGTCCATCGTTTCATTATCAGCGCACAAAAGTACTGCGCTTGTTTCTATGTAATTGGTAATAATTAAATTAAAGGAATGTCCCTACTTATTAGGATTTAAAAGCCGCGCCATGAAAAGCAATTTCTGATCTAAAAGGGTCATGTCAAGACAAAACAGGGCGTCACTGAAGCTTCCCACAGCATACATGAAATGGATTCTTACATTATTACTTTCCACTCAACTAATGATCACAACATTGTTTAATCACACAATAAATTTAGAATAGATGGATACACTCATGAGTTTTACAATAACTATTTAGTAGAATCATATTTGTTCTATAATCTAGAATTCGTTTTACAATGTTCATGGGGTTGAGACTTCACAGCAATTAGCAGCATAATAAGCTTGGTTGAGAATTATGTAAATAAGTTGCTAACTCTAGCTGTTCCTGCCTCCTCAATTGAGTGGGATTTTTAGGAAAATAACTTGCTGGATTCTTCTAGATTTTAGGTATAGGAAAATGATAAGTTAAAGCTATATGTTTTTAATAGGAAAATGATGTTTTGACATCTCTTTTTATTTATATACGTAAATATAACTCATTTACAGTCTACTTATAATAATATTTACAAATTATTCTGCTTAATAACATATTTATATTATTATAATGAGATTGTGAAGTTCTTTTATATCAAATATATAGGTTGTTGAAATATTATTATTATCTTTAATTAAAATAAGAACTTTTGAAGCGCAAGTGGCTGATGTACATGTGTTGAATGGACTATTGATGTAGGTACGTTAACAACATTTTGACCAGAAATGCTGAAAAAAAAAAAAAAAGTTCTTCTTCACGTTGTTTGGCTAGCTGGAAGTAGATCCATATACCCTGTTCATAGGTTATTCTCCTCTTTCATGGCCATCCTATATTGTTCTTAATCATCCTAATTTGTTCTACCGTCACTACCAATAATCAGGTTTGCGTTTTAACTCTTTAACCCTAGTAATCGCAAGTATAAAAACTACAAATTCAGCCAAACATTTTGCTATATAGTACTTACAGAATCCTAAGGTTAATGTTAATTTGCTATTAGGAGTGTAAGAGTTTGGATGCTGGTATGATTGTGTATAACTAAGTATATAGAAGGCTCAAGATGGATCAAACAACAAAGTTGGTAAAGAAATTGTCCTGCTAAAAAACCAACACTGTAACGCAAGCCTTGGAGAAAAACAGGGCGAACCAAGGCAGTAATATTAGTTGAAAAGCATATCAAACAGAAAAACGCAACGGTAAATCAACCAACCTTGTGCAGACGAAAACATGTCCCTTGAACACGAACCAAGACATCTGTTTCACGACCGGTTTTCAGAGACCTAGGTGAAATTTTAATATTAAAAATTAAAATGAGAAACTAAACATAAACATAATTGGAGACCATGGTGGAGTCCCAAAGAAAATGTAAGAGATGAATAACTGAGAGAAGGATTTGTTACCAGGCCTTTACTCTGGAGTGAAGAGACGCTGGAGTAGAGGAAAATGACGGCGAAGGGGAAGGAGAAGAGGTGGAGGAAAACTCACATTCTTCCTCGTAGATGGTTTCAACTGCCCCTAATTGATTCAAACCCCTCATCGCTTTCTCTCTCGTTTCTCGCACTATGCACAGAAGGACACAGTTTTCAAAAGATTTTTCAATGCATTTATCATCATCATCATAACTCTTATTATTCACCTTAGTAAGAACGAACATATTGGTCATCATAAAAGTTTTTACCAATAAATGTTTCGTATTTTAATTGTTTAATCAGTCCTTGGTCTCTACTTTTCAGTTCTAAGAAATATATAAAAAATTAGTAGGATAAGCATATTAATCACACACAAGTGTTATGAACGGTGTGAGGGTCTACCTACAGAGGTTTGGGAGTGGTGATGAATTTGTGGTGAAAGGCCATAAATGATATTTGAGGGGTGGGAAGAAAATTTAATGGCACATGTGACAGACTCATAAATGCTCTCACATTAATTTCGCGGTTGATAAATTTGCCATCCAACTTTCTCGGTCCGATACCCAATTACCCTATTAAAATGGACAATGTTATGATGGTGTTTCAGTTTAATTTATCACGTTACAACTAATTATTTTCTTCAGTCTATTGGTTCAAATTATTTTTTAAACCTAAATTCTTTCATTTAGTTATTTTAAATTGAAAACCAACTAAATTAATAGACAGAAAAATAGTGATATAATTTTATTTTCAGTTTTTAACGTTGAGACTGGATTGAGTCATACTAAATGGTATTTTTAATGTATTTGTATTCATTTGTAACTGTTTTTCTCAGCTATCAATTTGTAACTGTTAAACGTTGAAAATTTACTACAACAATTGAAATGTCTTAATCATATTTTAGTAAGAAATATATTGACCATCAAATAAATCACAAATATATTTTATTATGTTTGTGAGATTTAAAATCAAAATAGTGAATTTTATTTATTGGAACTGATAATATTATGCTTTTAACAATACATATCTATCTTAAGTGAAAATTTAATAATGTATTTGAATAAAAATATTTAAGAATGTAAGTCGTTTTTATAAATTATTTCAACTGTTTTATAACTAATTTTAAAATAGAAATCTATAAGAGTTACTAAATTACTTAAAATGTGAGAATTTCAAATAAAAAATGCATTCTCTATCTTTCTTCTATCACCTCCCTTCCATAACATCAATTGTTCATTTTCTTTGCCAAGCTTATATATTACCTTACTTTATAACCTTAGTTTTTGAACCACTTGAAAACCTTCCCCATCTTCTCCAACTCTCTAAGGTAGTGTTTAGAATGAACGAGAAATTTGCTACGACAGACAAAACAAAAGAAAATTAAAAAAAAAAAAATATATTAGTAAAATGTCAAAAATAAGAAAAAAAATCACTGTACATTCTCCTTTCGACGAAAATTTACGCGAATTATAAAAAAAGTGAATTTTTATCAATAATAATCATTTTAATTTATTTATAAAAATAATAATAATAAAATTAAAATAATAATAATAATTAAAATAAATTTATAAAATTAATAATTTAATTATAAATTTAAAAAGTTAACGTATAATAAAAATATATATATATATATATATATATATATATAATCGATTATATGTTATAAAATTAACGTATAATTAATTTATTTTAATTTTATTTATTAAAAAACTATATTATCAACTATTTCAATCACCTCATTCACAATCTTATATAAAAAAAAAAATCTTTTTTCATCATCCATCTTTTCATTCAAACAACTAAATTTTTCTCTTAAATAGATTCTCTCAAACCCACTTTGTCAACCAAACAAATCTTAAGTTCTCCTGATAACATTTTTCTTTATTCAATGAAAACTTTTTCAATCTTATCTAACTCTTTAGCTTTTCCTGATAGCATTTTTTTTCTATTTAAAGACTAAGATTTCGTTTGCTTCCACCGATTTGTGCAGACAGTGAATTATTACTAATTTGAAGTGAAAGTTCGTTTTCGATAATTAAAATATTATTTAGAAACATAAATCGAGAAGAAAAAAGTATGAATAATATTTTTTCTCAAAACAGCGAAGATTTGAGAGATGAAGAAAGTTTTGCTGTATTTATTATAAATTTAATTTATTGATATTTATATTTATATTATAATAAAATAAATATAATTATTTATAAAATATATAATAATAATAATAATTATTATTATTATTAAAATAACAATAAATTTAAATAGATAATAAAATATTAATAATAAATTTATAAAATAATAATTAAAATAATATAATTATAAAAATAAAATATTAATGATATTGATATTAAAAACTAAAAATAATAATAAAATCATAAATAATAATAATAATAATAATAATAAAAATATTTAAAATAATAATAATAATCAAATTAAATTCATAAAATCATAATGTTATTATTATAATTAATTTTTATTTTTAAATAATTGATAATTTTATAATTTTAAAAATTAAAAATAATAATTGATTAATTATACTCAACAAATTAATTATATTTAATTTTAATTATACTTTTATCTACTACAAAATTATTTTATCAATCACATACATCACATCATTCACTCAAGGATTTTTGTAAACTTTCAAATTAAATCTCAATATCTTTCCCTTAATCTAATTCAAATTCACTCTCTCAAATTTATTCTATAATCCAAACAAAACTTAAAAACCCAATTTACAACTACTCCACTTACTTCCTTAGATAAAGAGATACAATTTATGTTTTAGAAATTCCAACCCACACATTATAAATAGTTTCAAATTCCTTTCTCTCCCTCAATAATATCTTTTATATTTGCATTACTTGTCCTCGAGGTTAATGCAACTCCATTACTTCCCTAGATGTTAGATGTTATGTAATATACTTATAATGGTCATCTTAAATCCATTATGTACTCAATACATCCCATGTCTTCAGCATGGACAAAATAATTGTGACTCCGAAAATACCAACACATTGCTCAAAATTAAAACCACAAAAATTAGAAACAATCGATTTTATTTTAATGTTTTACATATTTGTTGCATTCCTGAAGTCTATTATTTTGACAATAAAATTTAAATATATCTAAAATTAAAATCTTTATCAAAAAAATATGTCTAAGTTAAATATTTCATGAATAAACAAGAAGTTTTACAAAAGAAATTATTGTCTGAACTGTTAAAAAAAGATAGTAGTTAAACCCTAAACTAAGAAAGGGGATCCTTTCTTAAACTATTTTGAAAAATATTCTTATGATTTTTGAATCAAGATTGATAAGGTTAACAATAACAAGATAAAAGAGATAGAGAAAGAAAGAGATCACACAAGAATTATATTAGTTTAGATCACAACAATCTTACATTTAGTCTCAACTATTCAACCTTATAACAACTACAATCCACTACCTTTATACTTCTAATAAAAGCACTCAACACATGAAAACATATATAAAACAGAAAAAACATATCAATTCCTAAATACAACCAAGAGGATGTGTTCCACTTTTACACTACACTATGAGAAACCAACCAATTCAACTCTTGAATATTCAAGAGGAAACAAACTAGGATCAACCCAACAACGCAAAAAATGAAAGATGTTATAAGAAACACAACAAAGGCAACACAAAAATAGCACAATAGTAGTACACAACTCTAATGATTATTTAACCTTATCAATGCAATTGAAAGAATCATGACAAATCTTGTAAGGACTCTTAAAACATATAAAAAACTTAAAAATATATTGGTATATATAAACTGAGTGATTGAGATATTCTATATTTATATAATTAAGATTTAGATGCATTTAATCAATTATCTTAAATTAGGAATCAATTATTTTCAATAAAAATTGGAATTAGTTAAAAACCTTTCATCTATTATTGTATGTGTTAATGGACCAGTTCCACCTTTCATTTATTTCGTAGAGGAGCTTAAAAAAAGTTAAATAATTATTAAAAAAGTTAATTGATTATTTCTTGAGATATTTTTTTACTAGCTAGTTTTATTGGTTATTGTTTATATTGTTCCAAAACATATCAAGAATAATTTAATCAATTTCATAAAACCTTAATTGATTAAGACAAACTTAAAACTTAAAACATTCTCATATTTTGACCTTTTGAAAAACAATTTCTAAGCTAATTTTAAGATTGACTATGAATTATTCTGAGATTCATGTGATTATCTTATGTGTAAGACTCTCAAACATATACAACTAAAAGCTATAACGATACATTTTTAGCCTTGATGTCTTCTTCAGAACATCATTATCAAAATAGTTTTTTTTTAGGCTTGACTTTTCTCTTTAAGTCCAACAATCACAGTATATGAAATCATTTTGTAAAAGAAGCTGGCTTCTTAAAGTATTTTGGAGAACCTCATTAACAAATACATTATCCAAAGTGAAAGAGAAAACCTTCTTCTCCAATTCAAAATCTTGCAAGAAATCACTAATTTTCTTAAAAAACTCAAAACATATGTGAGGGGGAGGCATATGACAAAAGTTGTGAAGCTTGTTAATTATATTCCAATTAAGGTCAACAAAATGGGAGTCAAGGTTATAGGTTATGAAACTCTTGTTATTAATAAATGTCCATAAATTATAAATTAAGAATATCATACTAGGACAAGAAGCAAATAATTTTTTAAATATTGTTTTTTCTTTTTGCATATATTCTTTTAATATTAATTTTAATATTGTTTCTAGAAACCATAATTGTCTTAGGAACATGTAATTTGTCCAAATACTAAATTCAGGATACTCAACAAATTTGTAGGACAAATTGTGCCTAATTAAATTAGACAACAATTCAATATATATCATTTGATCTATTTTTTCTTGGCCTTTTAACTTTCCCAAAAAGGCTAAAATCATTTTACCCATATCTTTATTTTTTTTTTTATCACATTTCATAACATAACCATTTAAATGAGAAGTCTCATATTTTTTTCCCACCTTACCCACTCTAATATTAATAAAATAATTTCAACAATCAAATGTACTGTCCTTGTTCCATTTTTTTTTCTTTCCAAGTTCAATAATTTCATATTGTTTTTCAATATCATCTTCCTTGATTTTATTTTCATAAAAGGACATATTAATATCTTCCTTATCCATTCCAATTTTCAAATTATATGAGTTTTGTATTTAACTTTTGTAGTTCCATTCCACTTTTAAGATCCTTTTGCATTTTTTACTTAAAGTAAGGATCTTATAAGACTCACACACTCATTAATATTTTATTTAATTGTTGGCAGAAATATATATTTTTAAATTGATGTGATCTCAAAAATATAAAAAATGTAATTTTTTATTTGTTCTGTGTTTAGTTTGGATTTAGAGAAGAAATGAACTTGTCTATTTCTCAATGGGTTTGTCTCTTCCTCTTCCATTATCTTAGGAAAGGAATGGGCTTGTCTCTTCCTCTTCCACCATGAGTATATACAAGAACACCTTGACACTTCAAAGCTTATCTCTTCTTGGCGTGTCGGGTTCATCAAAGGGAGGTGGATAGTTTCTCTCTTCAGGTTTCTTATCTTGTGAGCTAGGTCACAAGTGGCGATTCACCATCTTGCTTATCTCATGGATTTGAGTGACGGAAGGTTCTTTCCAATTCCTAACATTGATTCTTATCTTGTGGGCTAGGTAACAAGTGGCAAGTCACCATCTTGCTTATCTCATGAATTTGGGTGGCGCAAGGTGTTGTTCTAATTCCTAGTATTATCTTTATTTCTTGTATTTTTGTTAACTGTTTTCGTTTTCGAATATTATCAGAGATATTTTTTACTTTTGTTTTGCACCTCGGCTTGGAGATTTTGCATCAGTTGGTATCAGAGCTTTGGACACACTCAAAGCTTTTGGGTATTACTTGGGAAGCAGACCTTGCGTCACTCACTCTAAAATAAGCAAAGGATAGTGGATGAGGAATAGACAAATTCATTCTTTCCCTAAGTCTAAACTAAACTAAACACATAACTAATAAAAAATTATATTTTTTATATTTTTCATAAAAATTGAAAATAATTTTTATTTCTTACAACATTGGATTTTATAGACAACCATTTTACAGACAACCATGGATGTTTTTTTATGTTATGTCAGTATACTAATTGGTTTGATAAGATTTAGATCTTATAATATTATGACACAATGTATTATCCCTGAAATGAAAATATTATTAGGAATCATTTTCTATTGCATTCTTAGACATTTAAACTTTAAATTCATATGTAAAATTTATTTGATAACTCCTTGCTTATCAAGTGGACTAGTAAAAAAAAAACTTCATTTATTTTTATTTAGATTTAACGTGGGACTTCAGATGTTTGTTATAGTGATAAACAACACCAATAAAAAGGGTAGAGAAGAAGTCATCATCACATGTATTAATCTTTGACAATATATACTTAACTTTGTTTCTTTTTTTATCTTGGTTCATGTTAGTGAATTGTTGCAAGCAATAATGGCAGTTTTAACATGTTTTGTTTTAGATTGAGAATGAATGATGTACAAGAGATTGACAAGAACAATGAACCACATTTAAATGAAAAAAAAAAACTTAAAATAAATGGTTTGTACTCATTTTTCCATTTGCGTAACTCACTAACCAAAACCTAATGTAAGAAAAATCAAATTTTTAATCACTTAAACTATCAAATGTAGATATAAAATTGTAATCTAATTTAATTTTTTAAATATATTTTTATCTTTTAAGTATACTATTTTGTAGTATTTTCTTTTCAACATTTTGCTTATAGTTTGGATTTGTCTTTTAAAAGAAAAAAAACATTACGGCATTTTGATCATTTTATTATCAAGTTGCTTCCATAAAATGATAATGAAAACATCATTCTACATAATTGGTTATGTTTTGATCCGTGTTCCTTTAACATTATAAAATGTTGCTTTGGAGTCAAATACAAATGTCTACGAAAAAATAGCATGAATCAAACTATTTATGAGATTTTTTTTTTTAAAAAAAGGTGAAAATTAATTTCTCTCTTAATTAAAATCAGTTTAATATTTGAACTTTTAATAAATAAAAAATAAATAAATTCTTTAAATATTAAGTGTACAAGTGGGTTTTAAATTTATAAAGAAACTCAAAGTATTTGTCAATTTATTTTTCTCTCGTAAATAAAACTAATGAAACTTGATTTTTATATGCAAAAGACAACCAAAATTTGAACATAAAAAGTTTCTGCAAACGTGGAATTAATGACCTTACTTTTTACATTAACCTATTTACGCGAGATACACTTTATTTCTCAATTCTTTGATTGAAGAAAATAAGGTTGACCCCGTGGAATTCGTTCATCCCCACTTTCCCGAAATAACGGACAACAAGACCGTTATTCATTCTTAAACACTACAAAATTTCGGATCCTCACTCGTTTCCCTCCTCTGCTTCTTCATCTCTCCGCTCTTCATTCATTTTCTTTGACTCGAACTTTGCCTTTCACGAGCTTCTCACCTCACTCATTCTCTCCCTCTCTTTCCATGAAAACATATCCAAACCGAACCGTAACCTAAATTTTTCTAACAATGTTACTACTGGTCGCTGTTGCAGTGTTACTGCATATTAGCTTGCCTTTCTCAACGTCAGCTCGGGTTTGAAAAGAGTCTTAGAGTCCATTGATAACGGAGAAAGTATCAAAAAAGGAAAAGATCAAAGCATATTAGAAGGGTGATGGAGAGTTATTTGCATGAGAATTTTGGAGGAGTGAAGTCCAAAAACACTACTGACGAAGCTCTTCAAAAATGGAGGAAGGTATGTGGGGTCGTAAAGAACCCCAAACGACGCTTTCGTTTCACTGCCAACATCTCGAAACGCTACGAAGCAGCTGCTATGCGTCGTACCAATCAGGTAATCAATCTCTATATGTATATTTTGCACCTCGAACGTATAGTTTTGACGTATCTTTCAATATAATTTCAAATCTATTTGTTGACATATGCAAATTCATTCAAAATGTAATGACTCCCCAACACTGTAATGGACCATTTTCGTAAACAATATGATTCCTCTATTACCCTTCTTAAAGAAATACATAATATAGCATGAGAATTCTCTCCTTAATGCAGGAGAAGCTAAGGGTTGCTGTTTTGGTTTCCAAAGCGGCATTTCAATTTATCCAAGGTAAATTTCTTCATAATTATTCAAAAATCTAGAAGTTTATCCGGTTTTTACACTGTCATTGTTATGCATATGAGTGTTGACTTTTATGATAATTATTTAAAAATCATATAACCATTACAGTTTTTGATTGGCTGATAGTGTAAAGTTTTTTATTGTATTGAAAGAAAACCTGTTCAGTAAGAATCAAGTTGTTTATCTGTGAATTGTGATCGTATATATAGGTGTTCAACCCAGCGATTATGTTGTGCCTGAGGAAGTTAAAGCTGCGGGTTTCCAAATCTGTGCGGATGAAATGGGTTCTATCGTTGAAGGCCACGACGTAAAGAAGCTTAAGTTTCATGGTGGAGTAAAGGGCATTGCAGAAAAGCTTTTAACATCAACCACCACGGGGCTTAGCGGTGATTCTGAATCACGGCACAGGAGACAAGAGCTTTTTGGAGTAAATAAATTCACTGAAAGCGAAGTTCGGAGCTTCTGGATTTTTGTTTTTGAAGCCCTACAAGACATGACTCTCATGATCCTTGGGGTGTGTGCTTTTGTGTCTCTGATAGTTGGCATATTAACGGAAGGATGGCCCAAAGGTGCTCATGATGGTCTTGGAATTGTTGCAAGTATCTTACTAGTTGTCTTAGTGACAGCAACAAGTGATTATCGCCAATCATTGCAATTCAAGGACTTGGACAAGGAGAAGAAAAAGATTTCCATTCAGGTTACAAGAAACGGTTACAGACAGAAAATGTCAATATATAGTTTACTTCCTGGTGACCTCGTGCATCTTGCCATTGGAGACCAAGTTCCCGCAGATGGCTTATTTGTTTCAGGATTTTCTGTGTTGATTGACGAGTCAAGTTTAACCGGTGAGAGTGAGCCAGTGATGGTGACTTCCCAAAACCCTTTTCTTCTATCTGGAACCAAGGTCCAAGATGGCTCTTGCACCATGCTGGTTACAACCGTTGGGATGAGGACTCAATGGGGCAAGTTGATGGCAACTCTGAGTGAAGGTGGAGATGATGAAACCCCATTACAAGTTAAACTGAATGGAGTAGCAACCATTATTGGGAAGATAGGACTATTCTTTGCGGTAGTTACCTTTGCAGTTTTGGTGAAAGGACTAATGGGCCGCAAACTCCGAGAGGGAAGATTCTGGTGGTGGTCAGCAGATGATGCAATGGAGATGTTGGAATTCTTTGCCATTGCAGTTACCATTGTCGTTGTTGCTGTTCCAGAGGGGTTACCCTTAGCTGTGACGTTGAGTCTCGCATTTGCAATGAAGAAGATGATGAATGACAAGGCCCTGGTGAGGCATTTGGCAGCTTGTGAAACCATGGGATCAGCCACAACTATATGCAGTGACAAGACTGGGACACTGACAACCAACCGCATGACTGTGGTGAAAACATGCATTTGTATGAATATCAAGGAGGTGAGTAATGATAGCAGTTTGTCCTCTGAACTCCCAGGTTCTGCTTTGAAAATGTTGCTTCAGTCAATATTTAGTAACACTGGAGGAGAGGTTGTGGTTAATAAGAAAGGTAAGCGTGAGATCTTGGGAACTCCAACAGAGTCAGCACTATTGGAGTTTGGGTTATCACTGGGTGGGGATTTTCATGAAGTGAGGCAAACATGTAAGACTGTTAAAGTTGAGCCATTCAACTCTGAGAAGAAAAGAATGGGTGTGGTTTTGGAGATCCCCGAAGGAGGTTTAAGGGCTCATAGTAAAGGTGCTTCCGAAATCATTCTTGCTGCTTGTGACAAGGTGATAAACTCAGACGGTGATGTTGTCTCCATTGATTCAGAATCGAGTAATTATCTCACCAGTACAATCAACCAATTTGCTGGTGAGGCACTTAGAACTCTCTGCCTTGCATATCTTGAATTGGAAGACGGGTTTTCAGATCAAGACCCTATTCCTGCAACTGGCTACACTTGTATAGGAGTTGTTGGTATCAAAGATCCTGTTCGACCTGGCGTAAAGGAATCAGTTGAAGTGTGTCGATCAGCTGGAATAATGGTGAGAATGGTTACGGGAGACAATATTAATACTGCGAAGGCCATAGCCAGGGAATGTGGGATTTTAACAGATGATGGCATAGCCATTGAGGGTCCTGACTTCAGAGAGAAGACTCAGGAGGAATTGTTTGAACTGATTCCCAAAATTCAGGTGCTTCATATACTTGCTATATGAGTAACATCTCTGATTGATTCAATCCTTAACGAGGAACATGGCTGATGCATTAAATAATATGATGTGTTCAATTTTCTTCTAAGGTTATGGCTCGATCATCACCTCTAGACAAACATACACTAGTGAAACACCTACGTACCACGTTCGGTGAAGTTGTAGCTGTAACTGGTGATGGAACAAATGATGCCCCGGCCCTTCATGAAGCTGACATTGGACTTGCTATGGGAATTGCTGGAACTGAGGTGAATCAATTGCGATGATAAGCTTGGCTAAATAGGGAATGTATCTATCTCCTTTGAGATATTCACGTCTGAAGAGAGAATCATATTTAAGATATTTGTTTCATTTTTGTCTCTTCGTATGAATATGTTATGTGAAAATCTAATATGATTATTCCTGGTCAAATATTTGAAATCAAAAGAAGAGGAAAGGGAATCGTGACTATAATGCACTTCATTTTGATCAAATAATCTCAATCTTCTAAAGCAAGGAGATGTGTGCAGGTTGCAAAAGAAAGTGCAGATGTCATAATTCTGGATGACAATTTCTCCACAATAGTGACAGTAGCCAAATGGGGACGTTCAGTTTACATAAATATTCAAAAGTTCGTACAGTTCCAGCTCACTGTAAATGTGGTTGCATTACTAGTGAACTTCTCGTCAGCATGCATGACAGGTTAAAACATTATTCTTTAATTATCTTTCATGAACCCTTTCATCATTCTTCGTTCGGTTGAAAGTGCAGTAGTAATTATGCTGAAAAGAAATCTTCTTTATCTTATGATTTTACATGAATTTTGTCTTTAGGCAGTGCACCCCTCACAGCTGTTCAACTTCTGTGGGTGAACATGATAATGGACACGCTGGGAGCACTTGCACTTGCAACAGAACCTCCAACGGACGATTTAATGAAGCGTGCACCGGTCGGGAGGAAAGGTGACTTCATCAACAATGTCATGTGGAGGAATATCTTAGGACAAGCACTGTATCAGTTTGTGGTGATATGGTTTCTTCAGGCAGTAGGTAAATGGGTCTTTTTCCTGAGAGGCCCGAATGCTGAAGTGGTCTTAAACACCCTTATTTTCAACACATTCGTATTCTGTCAGGTGATCCTTCTTAAACAGTCATCCTCACAGAATTTACTAGCAAGTTCAGATCATCACGTGCCAATAATCTCCACTAATTTTCGCGAGACACATTAATTGTTTTTTAATTTACTAGAAAAACATATTAATCTCGATTATGTCTGTGGAAATTAATAGAAACCTAATCCTTGATTATCTAATGATCTTTCAAGACCTTTTAGTAACTTAACATGTTTTTTTTTTTTTTTATGGAACCTTAACATGTTGCCTAGGCAGATGCATGAGAAAATAATGAATTGACAACTGAGAAAAGATTTCAATTGTGTTTGCCTAACAAGATATGGATTCGTTTGGTTGTGCAGGTTTTCAATGAGGTAAACTCACGTGAGATGGAGAAAATAGATGTTTTTAAAGGCATATGGGATAATCATGTGTTCATAGCTGTCCTCGGTTGCACTGTTTTCTTTCAAATCCTAATTGTAGAGTACTTGGGAACCTTTGCCAACACAACACCTCTCAGTCTGGTACAATGGATCTTCTGCTTAGGGGTTGGATATGCAGGCATGCCACTAGCAGTTCGCTTAAAGCAGATTCCGGTCTGAGGCATGCATGAAGGGATATCCAGTTTTTAAAACAGTTTCATATTTGTTATGTTACAGGGCTTCGAGGTTCCCTACTCTTGTACAGTCACTAATAGGTCTGGTGTTGCTTGAGGTTTTCTTGGGTATGAACCAGAGTTTGAGCAAATAAAAGTAGAAATGTGGAGTCTCGTAGCCATTATATATAGTTAGTCTTGTATAAGTGACTATCAAAGAACCTCTTAACCATTTTATTTAGCACCCGGTTGTTTATTTTTCAAGGCTAGTACAAATTTAGGCTAGAAAACCAGGACGATTTTGCAGAGTGGATACTGTTGACTCTTTTTGATTATAGATTGAATATGATTGTACAAGTATGCTTCCAAATATTACATACATACAGCGTATTTCTTGCTGTAGCTGACATGTGACAACATGAATCACTAGCGATAAAATGTTATTTTCCGAGATATTTTCGTTTAGTGAAATAATTATGAGAATCAATAACCAGCCTTCCAATTTCCCTGAACATCTTTTAATTGATTTTTACCAAAGGGTAATTCTGAATCTGCTATTTTATATATATGGCCTGAACCATTGTGCACAAGACGCCACGTAAATATGAATCAACTAACCGAAGTCAAGTTCTCCCTCCTCCCCAAAACCACCATAAACACAAAGGATTTGCAAAAAACTGCTATTTATTATTAATAAATTATTCAATAAGATCATATTCTATAGTATGAATATGTATGGGAAACTAATATAATAAAACCTATCATAACTGTGGGAAGTGGCTCGATTTGAACTAACAATAGTTACGCATGTCTTGAACAAAAGCACTTCCCATTTAATGTTCATTTCGGGTTCTTATGAAATTGAGTGGAGGTGGTAAGCAAGATCCTGTCAACAGCTTATTCTCTTCCTCATCATGCCTTTTACTGTTTGTTCTTCAATCTTGGGCACTGGTAGAAATCAAATCTGTTGAGTTTTATACCTATGGACCTAATAGGAGAAATTAACTTAAATTTGGGAAAAACAATCATTTTAGTTTTAGTGTTATCCTAAGACACCCTCATTTCTTTCATATACACAGCACTACGGGGATAAGCTTTCCTCATCTGAACTTCTATCTTGTCTTGCATGGTACCTGCTGAGAACAGGTAATGATGCACTTGCGGCTATCCTGAAGGATCTAGCTGAACCAACCACAGTTCTATCCTGCATCCTCCCCACTTCTTTACAGACTTGATCCAAATTATTTAGAAAGTCTCTCACAATCATAAAAATTCTGAAAGGGTGCGCTTCTTCCTTTGCTGCATCACCGTGAAAGTAGTCTGTAACTTCTTTCACAAGGAACAAGGCCTTTCTCTCATCAGCCTTGATCCTAACAATTTCCTCTTCAGCATCTTTCAGAAATAGCCCAGTTGAGTTAAAGAAATTTCCATACATATCTGGCTTTCTGCATTGTAAAACTAAGCTCACTTTATCAAGCCCACTTTCAAGCTTTGAGACATAGCTTCTTAACACATCCGAGTCCATTCCTGCTGCCTTTTTTACGTTACCTAGGTCTCTACTCAGTCCAGCCACAACCTGCAATCCTTTCTTTTTGAACTCGTCCTCGTTGAATTGGGAAGTTGTTTGATTTTGAACATTTTCATTTGCAGAATCACCACCTGTTCCTTCAGATCTAATGATCTCTTGAACCACAAAGTGGAGAAGTGTTGTCTTCCCATCTGTGCCCTTTATATCTACCAGTTTTAAAAGTGTGTCCAGTTTGAAAGATTTAGCATCACCACGGTTAGTGCCGACATTCATTCTGTTTCCTGTCCTTAGAACAGCTTCGAGAAGTTTGAGGAATAACCGACTGTTCTTTAACTCCTCACTCGCTGCCTGATAAATGTGAACAGCTGATTGATTAGTTTATAACGACGCAGAACAAAATGCAACTGAAATCAAGACATTGAATATAGAAAGGGATGAATATAAGCTAGTCATATCATACCTCCAGTGTCTGAAAGGACTTCCTAAGGTAGTTAACTTCTGTTTCAAAATTAGCTCTGTACAGCATGGCTTCAATTCTCTTAAAAGCCAAAGGGATATCGAGCACTGCTTTAAGAAATCTTTCTGCAGAACCAAGTCTTGATAGGTCACCATCATAATTTTTAAGCTTTATTTCCTCCTCCTTTGTTAGAGCCATCTTCACTAGAGTCTCCAATAGCTCAGTTCCCAAACCTTCAGGGTTCCCTGTGTCATTCAAAAAGTGATACCACCTCAGATGAGTTTTGCTAAGTGGAAACATTGGTTGTAGATAAGCAATTGGTTGAAGATAAAATTAATGTATGTCAGGGAAATAACCAAGGATGCTAGTTGATGAAATACATGTTTTCAGATATTTGAATTCACATATTTTGCACTTTTATTACTTATTTATAGTGTAATTAATTGACTTCCTTTTGAAGTTTGTAAACATTGTATTAGTGAACATGCCAGATCTGCTGTTTTTTTTTTTTTTTAGCCCATGCAGACGACATACGATGGTGATACGTGCAAAGTGTATGAAGGCATCGTAGTTCAATAGTGTAGTGTTATCGTTCCTGATCTTTTTAGGTCTGATTTTCTTATATATGATGATCTCAGAAATATTTTTGGTAGGTGTTTGACCAATCTACAAGAGTAAAGGATGATAATTAAATCTATTTAGCAGGTGAATCCTGATAATAGACATTTAAACTAATTTAATAGGAATTATGAGATTAAAGAGGTGCAATTGATAATGAATACAATGAATATATAGGCTGAAAAAAGAGGATTTCGTACCAGTTACAATGAAAAAAAGAAAAAGGAAAGAGACTAATGTTCTAGCTTCGCATCTCCAAACTTTCTTGGTAGAACAAATATTATTGTGTCAATGTAGAAGGTCACTATGCCGAGGGTAGTTTGTGCATGTACGAAAAGGTTAGTAATATATGCTTAAAGAATTAATATTGGAAACATGCTAAACAATGTACTGTTGATAATGTAGCTCCTCCTCTAATAGAATATGAATGAGTAGATGATACATATCCATGCAATTGAGAATTCGCCGTCAACATGTTATATTCAATTTCAGAAGTATTTATTGGAATAAGGGCACGTGGACAGTGAAGAAACTATAAGGGAGAGTTGCTTGTTTATCTTCAGTTGATATCATGTATCAGATGAGAAATTAGTAATGTAATGCAAGTTGGATGACACCAATTATCCACAGCAGATAAAATAAAGGAACACTGAAATTGAAGAAATATAGAAATGATATACTCACGAAATAAAAGAACAGAATATATTTGGGTTAGAAGAGTGGAGCAAAAATAGTAAAATGATGCGTCTTTATGATGACACAATCATGGTCGTGAAACAGGTACAGGTCTGCTTTTAGGGAAGTTTGACCGTTACGGCTAAAAAAGGCAAAGATGGGGAGTTGAGAAGAGTCTGACCCTACTAGGCTGGTCCACTAAGATGCCAACGGCAATATCAACCTCAATCAAAATAATTTCTCAAAAAAGAAGAGAAAATAAAAAGAGTTTAATAATGAATATGAGATCTTTCTCATGTAAAAGTGTAGAAGGAGTCACCGTAATGACACCGGATGTTTTACTATTACTCAATGGTCAATACTAATACGGATGTTAATGACCAGATCATGGTATGTTTGATGAACTAGATCTGAATCTCATGACATTTTGAAATTTGCCGTTTGGCACCACCCTATGCTACCTAGTTTTGTTTTTTTCTTATCTCCCCTATGATAAACTATATTAAATAATATTTTCAAGACAGATAGATGACGAAGGACACTGTGTTCGTTTTTTTGCAGGTGCACATAAACCAATGAATCAAGAACAATGGAGATCAGACCACCATAGAGCTGCATAACGCAACAAAATATCCGATTTTTGGTGCAGTTGAAGTATGATTACTTATCCATGTCCAGAAATAGTTAAAAATGAACAAATAAACTTACCATCCAAAAGTGCTTCGCACACCTCATCTCTTGTGACATTAAGTGCCCTTAGTAGTATAGCTATGTTTTGGGATTTCTTGGGGTCTAACACCCTAGTCTCGAGTTCAACTGGGGGAAGAACTGATCTTCTAGTGACAGTCTCCTTAAAAGCAGAACCTGTAGATTTGCAGCCAAACAGGGTCTCCATCATGTCCTCATTTAACCTACACACAACAAACAAACCAGCATTAGTCACACACCACACAATCACAGTAACTAATAAGTGATCTGAATTTACTTACTGAAAGGAGCTGGATTTTAACTGATCCCACACAGTCGTACGGTCCGAAGTAGCACAAACTTTATCCCAATGCAGAGCCTTCAACTTGGGTTTCGCTCCATCCACGTCATCACCTGCATGTCTTTTGTCAACTTCCTCAGAAGAACCTTTCCTTAGACTGACACTGTTAGCAGAAGACCCTCCTTCATTTGGAGACCAAGACTCTCGCTGCTTCCTTGACACAGAGGACGAAGATGTACTAATTGACGGAGACCAACCCTTCCGCCACGGCGGCAGCGGCGGCGGGGGAGGAGGAGGAGGAGGAGCAGCAGCAGGAGCGGGCTTAATAAGATGAGTCAAATTCGGTGCTGGGGGAGGCGATGAGAATTTCGGTCTTCTAGAAGGACCCAAGGTAGTTACTTTTTCAATTTGCTGATATTTGGTTAAAGCTAATGGCGCCGGTGCCGGCGCCGGAGAATGCTTCACCGTCGGTACGACCATGGTTCTTACATCCGGCGAAGGAGCAGAGAACCGGGATTTCGGTGAAGTTCTCTTCGAGTAAGGAACCACAGGAGGAGCAGCAGCAGCCGCCGTCGCTGGAATGGCTGCGGCAAGACTACTGTGGCGCGAGATGGGCGTGAAACAATTCTCTTCGCGGCTTAGCGACGAGCCGTGCGGCGAATGAAATGCCGTCTCACAGCTTTCCTCCTCGGAAGACGATGAGTCGGAGAATTCCGCCGCCGGCGAGTGACTTTCGTCCGGAGGCTTGTGAGGCGGCGTCAGCGGCTGTAACTCCGGACTGGGGCGATAACGGTGATCTGAGTTAAGCTTTATAGAATCAAGCTTTCGATAAGGAGAAGTGATAATGTTGGTTCCGTTGGGTTCGGTGAGCGACGTTCTGGCGGGCTCCACCGTCCCAATGTAGAGGAAGCTCGAGGGTGGTGGGGCCCGCGGAGAATCTTCCGGAAGCCTCCGAGAAACGAGTTTCTGGGTTTCCACTGGGTGTTTTGCTCTGTGCCTGTACAAGAAGAAGCCCAATGCGGAGAACATTCCCAGCGTCACGATTCCCACTGAGATCGCAATTGCCACCTTCTTCGCTGGTTTCTTGGGTTGCGTCGCCGTTGGGTTGGCGATCACGGCCCCGGAGGTTGTCGACGGAGGAAGGTTCGGCACTGGCGGCGGCTGCCCCGCGGGGAACTCATTGAAGAAAGGAATGTCGGGAGAAGAAGGAATATCCGGTGGCGGAGGCGGCGGTGGGGTGAGTGGCGGCGGAGCTGAGAGCTCCGGGAACAAAGGCTGGTGGAGAATCCTTCTTGTTTCATTGAGAATGCGTAATTGAGTTGTGTTGGAAGTGGGGAGTAGAGAGAGTGATGAAAGAATGAAAAAGAAGGTGAAATGATGACGATGAGGTTTCATGGTGAATTTTGTGGTCTTCTCTGCTTACCACCTTTTGTTCCACACAATAATACATCTCTGGTTTTGTTTGCGCAAATTACTTAGCTGGAAAGAGAAACAGAAAAGGAAAAAAGAAATAAAGAGAGAGGAAACTTCATTGGGTTGTAAGGTGTAAGTTAGAGTAAATAGTAAGGAGTGAGGAATGTGAGGTGGCAGTGGAACATGGGTGTCTACGTTGTGCATAACAACGACGACGACATTTATCGTGTTTTACATGTTGTTTTGTTTTGGTGGTAAGGAGGACAAAGCAAAGCATAAACTCTTTGAGAGATGCCGTGAAATCCTGAGTGTGAACACACTCTCCACTTTGCCACTTTATCTTTTTCTTCACCTTAAGTAGTTGCTTTTACACTTTTCAGTTAAATATAATAGGGAAAAAGAATACAAAGACGGTGTCGGAATTAGCTATAAGCTTGCCTGCCAGGAACTGGTTCAAAACTGAACCAAAGGAGATGGTGGCGTGTTGATGGAAGCGAATCCTTAATCAAGACTAGAACACGTTACCGACTTTAGTTAATGAATGCTATGGCAAAACAAAAATAAAATGTTACCATACGTTGTTAGTTTGCTACCTTCCGACACCCAACTACATAATTTCCAACCCAGAGTAAGAGAATTAGAGACAAGTCGTTCAGTTTCTTTTGTGGGAAAAAACAAGCATGCTTGTACAGTGTAAAAATAATGGTTTTTTTAATCTTTTTCTATGCTTATATTAAATAACTCAGACTAATTTTTAGTTTAAATAATTAAAGATAAACAGATAAACTTAATAATCTATAATATAATGCACATGTGCTTAAACCCTCTTCTCGATACACCACTCGAGAGGTAATTTATGTTCAGCTTAATTGGAATAGGATGTGTAAAGAGAAAAATTATATATGATGTTATAAAAGAGGGAAAACTATTTTATATAAAACTAATTTTTTGATCTAATTATTAAATTATGATTTTATATTAAAATATTATATATATTAACCACAAATCATATTAATCAAATTATTAATTTTTAGTATATTTTGAATAATATACATTATATTTATTTCGATATATATAAATAAGGCATCAAGTAATTTCAAATTAACATAAAATTGTTATGTAAAACAATTTTCTACCTTATGATAATTTTGAAAAAATATATTCAATTTATTGAGGAAAATCAATGATCAATTTATTGATGAAAATCAATTATTGATGTCCTCACAAAAATTACTAACGAAAACCCATTTTCAATTTAGTAGTGTAAATTAATGATCGATTTAGTAGTATAAATTAGTAACTAGTTTAGTAACTAAATTGTGGATTTCGTGATCAAAACTAATAACTATTTTTCTGACTAATTTAGTATTTAATTTTGTGAATGATTTAATGATCCATTTTCGTCACTAAAATCAGTTTTAATTTTTTTTATTTATTTTTCCAAAAACAATGTATCTGATTAATTATGTTTTTAATTTTATTTTCTTTTTCTAAAATAATACCAGTGAATGTATTAGTTTATTTCAAAATGCTTATTGTTTAAAAAATAAAAATAATATTTTTTCAATATTAATATTTACCTTCAATACTTAAGTGGATTAATAACTATATTTAACATTTTTATCTAAGTTCAAGCTTAAAAAGCACATATTGTGTTGATGCAAGAAAATACAAGCATAAAAGAACATTATGTGATTAAGGAACCTAATTTCAATGCGGTTTATTTAATTCCCACACTGCAATAATAAAATACTTCTATCGTATTTATTTAGTTATTTTAAATGGGTAAATACTAGCTTTTACTAAAGAAATTACAATAGATTTAGTATTGAAAAAAAAAATGATATGCTAGAATTATAGTACATTGTAAAGACTTGATATCAGTAAAAAAAACAAATCATATATCAATTCTAAGAGTCACAGGCAACATTAAGAAACATCACTATAATAAAAGAGTTAAGAAATTGAAAAGGATCTGATTAAGAATAATTGGAAAAGCTCTAGATTTGCCTCAGAGTCACTTGCCTGCTATAGTGGAGATGATAGTATTGTCATCCACGAATTCTCTTTGCCTCATGGCGTTTCTTCTCCCCTTTTCTCCTTAAAAATACTTCAATAGAAAGGGATAGACTAACTAAAACTTATACGAAGACAAAAGATAATACAAATTTTACTTTCATTTGGATGTTTTCACTAAAATAACGTTATATAAAATGGATAATAGTTTAAAACAAACTCCATGAATTTGGTATGGACGTTTAATTCTTTTATAACAAAGATGATTTTGTCAGGAGTAATGTCCTGTATTCAATTATAAAGTAAACAAATATAAACATTTTGTGTTTTTCTTGTTATTTAAAGAGTCTGTTGTCAAAAGTTTTAGAGTTCATAAAAAAAAAAAAAAAATATTATGTTTATTCAACCCATATCTGTCTAATATACTTTAGAAAGAGCTGGGAAAGGGAAAGTATGGGAAGCAACCATACTTATGGTTGAAGGGACTTTTGTTCTATTAGAAATAAAAGAAATGAAAAATGCATTTCAAGGTAAATGAGACTGGAAGCAAAATTTATAGTTATTTTCTTTTATATATATAGATAATAGACAAATAGATAGAAAAGTAAAAATAATAAAGTAATACAACATCATTAAATTATATAAATTAATAATGTAAATAATATTCATAAATGAAAAGTAATTGATATTTTAAAATATTGTATAAAAGTTATTGTTCATAATATCTTATCGAAAAGAAATTATACGTGATTATCTTATTTATAAAATATTAATTTTTTTAATTTTAATTAATATTTATATTTTTATATTAAATTAATTATAGTTTATTATAACATCCTTTTCTAAAACTATATCATAAATATAAAGTGTAATTAAAATTTATAATATACAGATCATTCATACGACATTAAAAAATATATCCATCTTCATATATGAATTTTAAGATATAAACAATTTTAGAAACATAAACATTAAAAAAAAAAAAAAATTCTTGTGGAGTTTCGTCACCTGTCACACCATCTGTTTCTATGTAGTCCGATTATCACAAAATATTATTTATTGACTTCTCATTTTCTATATTCATATGTTTTATTATACACTTAAATTATATATTTTATATAATCAAACATACAAGTATATTAGTATTTATAATTTGAATAAAATAAATATTAATCATATAATATTTAATATCTATTATAATTACTAATTAAAAAAATATTTCATAAAAATAATAATATTATTTAATATAAAATATAAACAATACTAATTTATGTAAATTGGTTTTCAATAAATATGATTAGTAGAATTTAATTTTGTTATATTCAATCATAATTGTAAATTTTGAATTTTAATATCAGGAAAACATCAAATATATTTTATTATATTATAATGAATAATAATTATTCATTAACTAATATTATTAATACAATTATTCAATTATAATTTATTATTTTAATTAATTATTTAAAGTTTACCATTGCCAATGCACATTTTGAAGAACAAATATATAAATGTACCATTAGAAATAATCACTATAAAAAAATTTAATTTACCTATAAATTATTACATACAAATTAAAGAACTTTTAAGTAAATTTAATATTATCTACAGATTTTATTTACTTATATAAATTCATAAGTAATTTATCCATGAATTTGTATCTATAAGTAGTATCTATAAGTAATTAGGTAATTTTTTTATTATCTACCGATTTTGTTCATTATCTATAAATTTTTTTTAAAGTAAATCTAATTTTTCTTTAAAGTAAATCTAATTTTTCTTGTAATGAATTCTTTAATTTGATCAATCTAATTATTAATTTTATGATTTAATTATGTGATATAATTAAGTTTTTAAAATATAGAGATTTCAAAATTGTAACATCCCAAAACAAAAATACTAAAAAGATATACAAAATATATATGTACCAAACTTTGGTATCTTTATTAAGATTAAACTAAAACACACACAATTAAACTAAATTCAAAATCAATTCAATAACTAGCTCAGACTTGGAAGAAGTTTGAATATTTTTTATAAGTTATCCCTATATACTTGTCTCCTAATTTAAGGTGTTATTTGAAAATAAGTTAAACATCTATTAAGGTATATTTTTAACTTTCCTTACCTAAAAATGAGCAAAACTCTTACAGAAAGGTTTCACACCTAGAAGTCACAGAGATAATTCTAACTTGCACTACAGAAATCTGATTAACAATCAAACTACACTATTACGACACTGAACGAACAAAGACTCACTCTGAAACATCAAGCATCACATGCAAGCATTACTCCCAAGAGGAACAAATACTCAAAAACTGAATTAAGAAAAAAGAAGACACAATTGAACTTACTCAAAGTCAAAATCTGACCTGGCAGAAGTACTTTGTTCACTACCACGAGTTCAAAGACGAACTTCGTCAATTTATGAGAGCAGTAGGAGACAAAGAGTTAGAAATGAAAGAATGAAGGTTAAGAAAAGTAGTTTTCAAGAGATAATGGTTCTAGAAAAGTGAAACCTAAATAACTTGATTTTTATTTATATAAACTTTAACTTTAATAATAAAATATTAAAGTATTTTTTTTCTTATTATATACCTACTCTACAAATATTTTTAGGTACTTACAAAAGTAATTTAAGTTTTCTTTACATATATTGTTAAGAATAGAAACATAGATGACAAGTATTCAACAACTCTTTGAATTACCTTTATTGAATAGATTTAGACTTATATATAGTCTCTTACAAACTTAACATAAAGAGAAAACTTGAAAACTATTTAATTGCAACTAGAAGAACCCAAAAATTTCAAACAAACGTCCTAGAGACTAGGGCCTACAAGACTTTATTCAAATATAATATCTTTAACTACTTTCCCTTCGTATATAAGATATCAAAACAAATTTAAATTTCTTTTACATATAAAATAGATAAACAAATAAAAAACGACTATACGATGTTTAGATATCAATTCAAACTACTTTTATATATATATATATACGGACCGTGCTTGTGACTGAGAGTGAGAATGACTGTGTGAGAGGATGGTAGAAGGTATGCGAACTACCAAACAGAACCACAAGAGTTTAGAATTATAGAAAAGAATCTCAACCACAAAACAAAGGATAAGAACAAGTATATGTCTTGGATTGAAATTCACCTTTCAATAAATTTAGATTTGTTTCTTTTTATTATACTATTATAGAGGTGAAATATATATTATATTAACTAAAAATTAATGTCTATAAAGGAATTTTGCTATTTTTAGTGAAATTGTATTTCTGTCAGTTATGACATAATAATAATAGTAATAATAATAATAAATAATGACTAATTTTAATAACGAAAAGTGTAGTTACTATAAGTAATGACATTTTTTCCTAATATGGTGACTGAATTTCCAGTCATTGAAAAAAAATCAATGAAATTGATAGTTAAAAGTTGGCCACTAACTTCAATCTTAAATACTGTTATAATAAAAAATCATAAATAATTTCAATATATATATAGAAAGAGAGGATTGTAGGAGCTATGTGAGGTACCCAACAAAACTACAAGAGTTTGGAATCATATGAAAAAAATCTTAATCATAAAAAACAAAAAACACAAAAGAAAAGATAGGATATATGTCTTGCAGTGAACGAAGGTTTCCGCATGATAAAATCTATCCAAAATTACCAACCAAAAATATTCACTTGTCTTGGAAGGGCAACAACACCACATATTGTATCTTGCTTCTCCCCCAAAACTTCTCCACAGCTATAATGCAGTACTGAAAGTGGATAAGTTGGCGATGGCATGGCATAGAGTTATAATATGGTTGTTGAAAAGGGACAATATGGCATGGAAGTGGACATCTACATAATACGAATGTCAAAATTGCAGAGGCATTGTACTATCGAAGAATAAATCACCACCACTTTTAGGAATAACACACAAGACAGAGGACATATGTTAAAACCATATAAAAATTTGATATACTCACCATGAATCATATACATTTCACAAACACGTGATTTTACCGCTCCACCAGCTTAAGCCCAGAATATAGTTTAAGGATCTAGCTTCAAAACTACACAACTCACCCAACGCAGAAAAAATTGTAACCTTTAGGTCAACTTATACTAATTCATTCAATACTTATAACTGAGATTCAAACACAGTCCTAGATTTTGAGACAAAATGACAAAAGGCATATAATGTAGTCTATTGAATTGAAATTATAAGGATTGTAATCTGTTAAAAATATAAGGAATTTTTTACTATTTTTTCATTAAATAGTTCATAGTGTCTAATTTGTCTAAAATTATCTTTTACATCCTTATAATTGATGACTAAATATGATTCAATTTAACCATCATAGAATGGCTCGAAACCGCATGATTTCTTAAAATAAATACATATTATTTTCATTTAAACCTCTATATGCTTAGATGATCAAATAAGGGGTACGTAATCTAATTTTTAAAAGAATATTAAGATATTGATAAATTCTAGAATTGTTAAAAAAATAAGAATAAGTTGTAAAAGAAAATAAAAAAAATAAATTAAGGAAGAAAATGGAAGAAAATAAATTACTTTTAAGATGATTTCCAAAGAATAAATGTCAGGGAACTCATGAGTAACTCTCATGAGTCTCAATTTACAAAATATAATTTCATTCAATTATCAAAATGATTTACAAAAGGTGACTCTTATTTTTATAGACTTATGTAAGAGGTGAAAAAATTACCTTTCATATGTTTAGAACAAAGAGAATCTAAGTGTGTACATAAGACAAACTAAACTAATGATTATTTTAGTTAAACATGTTTTTAATACTTAGTAAACTTTTAATCTTCTTAGACACATTGATGGTAAACACACATAAAGTTTGTTAAAAGACTTATGCGAAGTTAATTAAAAAAAAATAATCACATAAAGTTAATTAGAAGTTTTCAAAGATAATAAGACAAGTAAAGTAATTTCAACCATCACATATATTTAAAAATGACATTGATAGTTAGAAATTCTTCATATATTTATTCTATTATCTAAATTTTGTCCAACTACTCCCATGTATATCTTGAATAGTAAAATATTCCAAATGAATCAAGAAATATTTTATATGTAAGAAATTTATAAATGTAAATGTTTTTTTTTTCACTTCTTTTATTTCTTTAAGGCTTTCTCTTATGAATATTTTTGAATTTTTTTCGTTATTTATTCTAATCATGCTTCTTATATTTATTCTTATATTCTTTTCTTTTCCATCTTTACTAAATTTTTCCTTGTCATTATTTATATTACTTCACTCTTCTTACTCTCACTCATTGAGTTGAAGGAATTGTTAAAGTAATTGAGTAAATTTATTGAATTGATGTTATTTATTGATCAAGGTTTAATTTATGCATTCATATTTTAGAAATAATGTTCAAAATTTCTGAATTATATATGTTATTATATTTTCTATTCTTGACAAAATAAACATGAAAATATGAAAAATTTGATTGAGTCTACAACTTATCCATAATAAACAATTAGCACATGTGTGCATCTGTCTTGTTTTTAATCTTCGTTTTTTGTTTATGTAGTTTATCTTTTATTTGTTAGTGTTGGTAGACAACCAACTAAATATGAGTTCATATTTACAATTTATTTAATTTAGGAATAATAAAATGAGACAAATCCGGTAGGTTATCAGGTTAGTTCGCTAATCTAATTATCTTTTAAATTAAAAGTTAAACAAAAAGTAGCTTAAAAATTAACTTTTTATATTATATTATTTGAAGGATGCAAATATATAATTATATTATAGTTTAAATCATTAACACTTAGAAATCAAATTCAAATTATTAATTATAATAGTCTAATTTAATATGTAAAGATAATAATTAATTTAATTTATTTAATTATATTAATTAATTAATGACGTAGAAAATATTTACATGAATAAATTTTCTTTTAATATATATAAAGATAAAATAAAATAAAAACTAAACATGACATCATCAATTTTCAATGAATGAGACACTAATCAAATTTTATAAGGTAGAATCTATTTTTCCACAAATCAAGAACCAAATCTTGATACAAAGTTTCCTACAAATCACGATATGTATCTAAGTTACACAAATTAAAATATTTGAATATGTTACATGTTCTAATAGAAGAATCCTACATTAAAACTCTCATATCGAACACTAAAATAAAAAAACACATATTAACTGTCAAATATTAGCATCGAATCATATAGCTTAGAGTCGGTTAAACTCATTCTGTATCTACATAAAAATAATTGAAATAATTAGAAAAAGACAAACCTACATTAAAAGCTAAACAAAATATTGACACAATATATAAAAAGAATTTTTTAATTAATTAAAGAAAAAATGTCAGCCGATGCTACTTTTGCAAAGATAAATTGTTATTGTTTTTTCAGTCCGACCTATAGTAGAAACTTTTATTTATTATTTTCATAACCTAAATAAATAAAACTAAATAAAAAAATTTATTAACTTTATCACATAATATTAATTGAAAATAAAAAAACAATTAATATATTAACAAAACTTAACATTTATTTTTTGAAAAAAAATCTCTTTGATTATTTCTTTATCATTTCTAAAAGTTGTCAAAGATCAATGAATGAAAAAGGTGAAGGAAGTTATGATTTTTATTTTAGTGTATAGATATCAAAAAAGTAAACTTGAGAATATCGCATTCTCATGTACAAGCTTTGAATAAATATTCCATAAAATGGTCCTTTCTTTCTTGAAATAAGTGAAGGGTGCGTACATTCTTACGAGAATAAAAGTTATTTTATACTGTAATTGCATATTTCTACTATATTCTTTCACATTTTCTTCTACTTGTTTTTAATTTTATTAATATATTTAATTATTTTCCTAAAATTATTTAATGTTAGTCAAACTTATTTTTGAAAATAATATTTTAATACAGAATATTCTTGAAAATGTAACTCATAGAATTACAAAATTTAACCTTAAAATAAATGCTATTTTTTTCTTGTATTTGAGTTTGAAGAGACTTATTAAAAAGAGAAGTGTTAGTAAAGCAACCTTAAAATCTTGCCTTACACTTTAAAAAAAAAAAAAAAACTTACATTTGTGTTAAGTTTTTTATTAGCCCTTCAAATTTAAAATTTAATTTTTAATCATATAATCTAAATAAAATTGTTTTAGTCCCTCATATCTAACTTTTAATCTTATAATTCAAAATGCATGTTTTGAAATAAAAATAAACTCCCAGTCAAATATTTGATGGTAAGAATGTAAAGTTGTTATTATATGATCGACTTGTAATTATTAATGTGGTAATTATTAGTTATATAAGCAACTATTTTATATTTAAGATCGCAAGTCTAAATGAAATCGTTCTAAAATTATAAGGACTAAAAACTGCCTTTTTAATTTGAAGAACCAACAACAAGTTTATCATAATTCAAGAACTTAAAACTTATTTAAACTTATATATTTTTGAAATGCGTTACAAGTATATCTCTTAAAATACTATTTGGTTAAGTTTTTGGAGAGTGCAGGTGAAAAGGTACACGAGTTTTGCTAGGAGAAACAAGTTTTAAAATAGTACATGAATTAATTGAAGAATAATTATTCTTATAAACATACGTTTTAATAGAAATCTTAAAAGTTCGCTCATGATATCCAGTCGTTTTTTTTAAGTAAAATTTATTTACTTTTAAATATAAATAACAATATATTAGTTTTTATTGTTTAAAATATATACAAAAATATCTATATTATTTTACATTAAAATATTTTTTATTTGTATCAATATGATTAACTATCGTATAGATTTGACAGTCCAACCATCTATACATTTGTTTAAATTCTTTTAGAAAACAGTATTCTTTAAATGTAATAATAATTATTATTGTTTTTTAATATGCTTGAATAAACCTATTTAAGAAAATAAAATTATAAAAAACTGTTTTTATTTATTAAGAAGTAACTTAAAGTTATTTCTTAAAAAATAGATACAATAAAAGAGAAAAAATTAAAAAAAAAAATATAGTTTACAGTAAAAAAATTACCTATAAATATCTGCTTTATAAAATCACTTAAAAATAAATATTCTTTTAGTAATATTTTGTTTAAACACAAATAAACAGACCCTGTAACTAGCGTTGAACTATTTAAAAGATATAATCGAATAAGATGACTTAAACACCTTGATTATTTATTTTGACTGCTATGGTTTGTTGGAAAGAAACAGCTCTTAGATGAATATTTTAGTAGGAATATACTCTTTAGTGCCAGATTTTTCTTCTGCCAATTTGGACTGTCTTATAAATTAAGTTTCATCCCAACTTGCATATACATGTGCTTATTGAGATTGTATTAAGATTTATTATGCCTACTTAGTAATATTTAAATTGAAGAAAAAAAAAAAGCGTTTATCCTAAAGTACTTAACAATCATATAATTGGATCTGAATTCCAACTCCTAAAGAGAAAAACACAGATCTCAGCAATTAAAAAAAATTCAGTAGTTAACGTTATGAGTATCTATAATAACATATACACAGATCCTTTTTCTAATATAGTTTTTTTTTTTTTAAAATTGAACTACTTTCTGGAAAAAAAAAATTTGAAAATCGAACCCGACCGTTGAACAAATCAAATGGTGAATCTGTTACTCAATTATTTTTTTTTAAAAAAAAGGGCATATAGCTGACCTCATTCCCATGGAGGTAACAATTTTAATCTTTATTATCCTATAATTGGATACCTAAATACATGTAACTACTACTCGCATTTATGTTTAAATTCAATAAATCAATACAAAATATTTTAATTTAATAATTATTAAGAAATTTCAATCTTATGTTTGACATGTGTTGATTTTTATTTTTATTTTTATGTTGCGTGTCATATCATTATCAACATAAAAGGGAAATTATTAAAATATGCACATAAACTACTTTTATCAATACATTGGATGGAAATTAGATGCATAAATATAACACATATAGGGATATATACTAGCTATCTACTATCCACTACATCTAATAGAAAGTATTGCTGTTTACATGTTATCGACCTGTTCGAAAAATATCCACTGCTTATTTTATATTCGTGGATATTTTTTAATTTTTTTATAAATTTTAAATAAGATTATTTAAAATTATTTTTTAAAATATTAAGTAAAAAAAATAAAACTTAAACTACTTAATCCAAATAAAATTGCATTAAAAAGTAATATTACAAATAAAATTAGTTTTTTTTAATTATAATAATTAAAATGCAAAATATAAGTTTACACAAAAATAATCTATTTTTAAAAACTAATTCCAAAATCTAAATAAATAATATAAAATTATAAAACTAAATTTTAAACAATTTTTAATTATTAAATTTTGTCAACAATAATTTTATTTAATTTTTAAGATAAAATATTTGAATAAAAAAATCTTAAACAATGAGTATATACAAATATAAATACTATTATTTTCGTACTTATTTTATTAGTCGGTGGTAATTAAAATTTTATATCGTTGACATATATTAAAGATTGATTTTTTTTTTCATCTGTAATATTTATTTGATCAAGACTTTATGCTGTTATTAGGATAAGATTCAACATATATGATTATTTTGTATACTGGTGTGTCAGTTTCCAAAATGTTGGTTTATGCATTATTAATGTCATTCTCAACATTTAACTAGATCACGTTAAAATTAAAATAAATATTTTTCACTTTTGAATATTTTTCACTAGATATAAAAAATACATGACTATATATAAGTTTAATTTCGATTGGTCGGTTTATATAAAATAATGAAAAATTCTTTATTTATTTATTTTCTTCTTTGGATCGACTTGGTTTAGTTATAAAATATCATCGCTCCCACTTTTTGGGCATGTACATTACTAAATTACGATGCTCAAGTTTATCCCAAATTCCACCTGTGATTGGAAAGTTTTTGGATCTAGATCGAGAATTCTAAAAAATAATCATATGAAATCAAGTGAAAGCTGAAATGCACTTTTAAACAATGTGAGAAAGATATTCTTAATGTTATGAAAGGTTCACCTTGCATAAAAAGGTAACTGTTTGTATTTTAACTTTCCCTTCCCAGTTTTATTTTCCCTATTTGTCATCATTACATCCCTCTTCTTTTATAAATTTAATTTGTGCACATGTAGATTCTTTCCAACCCAACGCTCCCTCTATTCAAATCACTGTTTTCCATTAAATAGTAGGGTGTTTAAAATTCACACCGATGAAAAAGAAACTAAAATTTGATCTTAAAAAATAGAAACAGATGAAAAAAACTATTCTTATTTGTTTGGATTATGTTTTACTTTAAATCTATCAGTTCAGTTTTAATAGTTTTATGTTGTAATTGTATACTTTGATTACTTGAATTTATGGAGATATAATAAATATATTATATTTTTTTATCAGAAAAAAAAACTTATAAATATGATGCCAATGGTTTTACACAGAAAAACAAGATATAAAAGATAACCAATGTGTATGTGTAATATGGTTTAACATATTTATGTTACTTAGACCATAAATGACCATAAATACTGTATAATCATACATCTTTGTAATCAAACTAAACAATCTACATAATTTTATAATAAATATAAAATAATCTCTATACATCATTTTTGTCTAGTTTTGTTGCGCATGAAATAAATAAAAACATGACAACAAATATATTTTGTTTTTTATTATTTGTTCATTATATATATAACATTTTTTTTAACTAGAGGAAATAATTTTACTTTTCAATTTCAATTTGACTTCATAGGTTTTTGCGAGTGAAATGCTGATGTCTGTTTTTACATTTGATTTAATTTGGTATGAGTAACATAAAAAATTTATATACACTTGATAAGGAATACCAACTCAATACACTTGTACTTTGTATCAGGTATAAAGATAAAACCGATGTGTGCACACTTCGTGAATATGCTTTCTCCCATGGAGGTTCCAAACTCTTAAATTATTCCCATTCTATTGTTATAATAGGCCTAATCTTGTACTGCTCTCCCAAAATATGAACATTAAGCCGTAGTAAGGATCCAACTTAATTATTTCAAATCTAATATTTACTTATTTATTAAGAACTGAATTTAACTATAATTTATTTTATAAAATCAATTTAGTAAGATAAGATTTATTTTATTTATATATGTTTAATAGATATGAGATCTTTAACATATTTTTTTACGCCGATAACATTTAACATCAAAATTGAGAGAAACTCATTAATGAGTGATACGATATATACGATATATTAGACTCCTCGTTTTTTGTTTTCTCATTTTTTATTGTGTTCGTTTCTGTTTTTTTGATTTATTCTCTTATTTTATAATGTGTATATGTATTTTCATACATATTTTTTATGCAATATGTGTTCATCTTCTTCATCATTCATAAATCTTTAAAGTGTTTCTTTTTTCTGTAACACTTCTTTTCTTCTTGTGTGCAAAGTAAACTCAATATGGTATTAGAGTACGTTGATCCCGTGCGTTGATCCCACTCTGTTCCTCTTCCTTTTTCTCTCGTTTCTTCTTACATTTATTTTATATTTTTTGTAATTTTTTTCATTTTCCTTTTTGCCAAAAAAGCACGAACCCATGACAAAATCTATCTTGTTCATTTTATTTTGTCATTATATAGGAAATTCACTGATGATTCTTGTCACTCTTGCTCTAAATGGTGCAAACTATCACAATTGGAGTTGTGGCATGAAGTGAGCATTGTTGTCTAAAAACAAGATTAAGTTCATCAATGATGACATCCAAGAATTGGAAAGAACTGATCCTATTTATCATGCCTAAGAAAAATTCAATATGATAGTGATTTTATGGATCACACGAACTTTGAATGCTATTGCTCAAAGTACAGTATACATGGATGGAAAATGCTTAAAAGTATTGGAAAGGTTTAAAGGAAAGGTTTTTAAAAGGAAATCGTTTTCATATATCTCATATCCTTCAAGAAATTAATTCAATAAAGCAAGGGGAGAGAAATGTTTCAGACTACAAACTCAAGGTTTTATAGGAGGAGCTTGAATTCTTGAGACCTATTCCTTCTTAAACATGCAAAATCAAATGCAGTTGTGATTTTATTAATATTATCACTGATTACAAAGAATCATAACATGTGATATGTTTTTTTGAAAGGCCTTGAAAATGTTTATGCAAATGTTAAAACTTAAATCTTGTTATGGGACCATTACCTAATATCAATCATATTTTTTTCTCTTGTAGGACATCAAGAAATACAACTTAATGGAAATGGTTATGTTGAATCCAAGATTCTTATTAACAATACTAACTCACAATAATGGAAGTTCCAGAACTAGACAAATAGCAATCAAAATAGTGGTTGGAAAAGGTAGGAAAAAGTGAGATCAAGAAATCAAGGGAAGCAATAAAAAGTTAATGTCTCAAGATGTACCATACAACAAATAAATTTTATTCAAAGCGCAGTTATCCTCCATGGATTAAGTAAAGATATGGACTTGACATCAACCAACCTGGAACTGAAACCAAGCCTCATCAATTTGTGGAAAAAGAACAATTACAATTGAATCATACCGAGAACAAGTATAACAACTATTAAAAACCTTACATGATTAGAAGGCAAAGTTAAACAAATAAAAACTATTTGAGTCGTTTATACAACAAAATAAAAAAGGTAAAAATTCTTCTTGGATTCTTGACACAAGAGTCACAGGCCATGTTACATGCATGAAAAATTCCTTCATCAGTTTTCACAAAATCAAACTCCTAAAAATCAATTTACCAAATGACACATATGTTTTTGTCAATTATGTAGGAACCATCTACATCACAAAATGACTCACTATTTATAATGTGCTTTATATACTTGAATTTGCATTAAATATTGTATCAGTTCAAAAGCTTACAAATCATTTTAGTTTTCAATGTTTATTCTCACATAAAAAAATTCCAGATAGATACGTGATATTTGTACATTAAGGATGATTGGACATACTAACCTCATTGATGGCCTTTACCATATTGTTTGAGATATAGATCCTAATACAACCTATTAGACTGATGTGAATAATATTTTTAATTACAAAACTAAGCACATTTATATTTGACATTTCAAGCTTGGTCATGTCTTGGAACAAGTTTGTAAACACAATTCTTATATCCATTACAATGATAAGAACATATATATGATTATTGCTACTTTGCAAAACAACACAAGCTTAATTTCCACATAGTGAAATTGTTATCTTTGATATTATTCATATAGATATTTGAGATCCTTTAGTATCACATTTATACACAGCCATAGGTGTTTTCTCATTATAGGTGATAATTTTCCATGACACTTGGATATTGTTAATGAAAAACAAAAGTGAAATAAGACAGTTTTTTTCCAATTTTGTTATATATGTGCAAAACCATATTAATAAGCGCATTAAACCATAAGATCTAATAACTGTTTGGAGAATTCTATGATTGAGAGGAAACATCAACACATATTAGACATTGCTAGAAGCATCGTATTTCATTCTAACTTGCCTAAACAATTTTGATTATATGTTGTTTCTCATGTTGTTTACATAATCAATAGGTTGCCTTCTTTGCTATCAAATTTAAAAGCTCGTATGAATTGCTTTATAACTAAGTTCCTGGGTTTTCTATTTTAAGAGCTTTTGAGTGCCTATGCTTTGTTTCTAGCGTACAAAATAATAGAGATAAGTTTGACCTTAGAAGTAGAAGATGTGTTTTTTTCTAAGATACAAAATAAGTGTCAAAGATTATATTGTTATAAACATTAAAACTAGGAAAATATTTATTTTCAAAAATGTCATATTTTATCAAGTTGTTCATTTGTATAATGACAATAAACAACTAAAAACACGACTTGATGATAATCCACAAAAAAATTCTTTCGATTAACAATTTGGTTATTGCGTTAATGAAGATATATATGTGTTCTTACCTCTCTCAAGTGGAAGTCATCTAATAATCTCATATTACTTAGAAGTTGAGATGATATTTTAATAGACTTAAGGTCAGAACAATACATGTATAATAAATAATATGCATCATTAAGTATGCTTATCATTGGACATGAAATTTGTTATAATTTTGTGATATGAAGTTTAAATCCTTAATATGCAACTATCACAGCGAGATCAAAAATAGATGTTTATGATGATTCTAACTAATGTAAGTGTAGTTCTCTAATAATCTTTACTAAAATAAAGTTGTGTGTAATTAAATACAATATTTTGATAATACATATTTATTTACCTAATTGTGAAATACGTTGCCATAAGAAACTGTCACAATCTTCTAAATGGAAATGGAAGGTGCGATATCTTTCTCATATTTTTTTTTTTTTTCGAAGAAAACATTTGTATGGACTCTTGGTTAAGAGAATGCTTCATAATATCCATTATTTGGACCCACGACTCTTCGGCCTTATTCTAAGTAGAGAAATGTCCCATGGTGGGAAGGGATTTTTAAGCTTAGATTCATTCTTTTTCAAAACAATGGACCAAGTTTTTTTTTTCTTTTCTCTTTCTAGGCCTCTTTTCTTACGTACCCTTCTTCATCATCATCGTTATTGCCAAATATACCACACTCCCTCATAGACCCCTCTATTGTACCACTCATGATTCTTATAAATCCCTTCTCTGAGTCTTGCATCAGCTCACTTCAAAATTTCAAACAACAAAACAACATTTCACACCATCTTAATTAGACGTTTTGACCACTCATGCTACTTCATTGGCAGACAAACCTAAAAGACCTTTACGGAACACAATGCCATCATAAAAAACAGCGTTCTCATTAACCATAATGTTGTAGAGATCACAAAGATTCTTCACCTTATTATTCCCTAAAAGCAACAACACAATGAAAGAGTCGATTTCAAATTAATACCTTAGCAACAAAATGAAATAAGAAGGTGGTGATGCTGTCTTTTAGTATTCAATCTCACAAGGTAAGATGGTTCTGTATCATTCCACTAAGAAAAGGTAAGATGGGATACTTCTCTATCACCCCTCTTATGATTAATTGATTCTTTGTCTTTATCTTCGGGTTAATGCTGTAGTTTTTTTATGTTTGGTTAGTTCTGTCGTTATCTTTGTCTTGGCCTTTTTTTTCATTTGTCCCTCTTCTATATTTTTTTCTTTAGCAAAATATGTAATATAAAGATGTATAATGATGATAAACTACCTTACAAGTACCTAAAATAACTTTGTACACATAAGAAAGATAAAATGTACCACATGTTTTTTTTTAAACTACAGTAAAATAGTAAAATAGATATGAACATATTAAAAGTTAGACCGAAATTAAATCGGGATAAAAATCAATTTTTTGTAAAACCTTTGAAATTACTACCATCTATAAAATATAAATGATATTTTCGCTCAACAAATTAATGTTTTGATTGTGTCATCGTGTAATGATTTGTGTTTTAGGCATAAATGCTTTAAAAAAAACATTATTTTTAGTTCTTTTTAAAAAAATATAATATAATAATAAAAAAGGAAAAATAAAATAATAAAATAAAAAGAAAATAAAAAGAAAATAAATAAAATAATAAAAAAATAAAACTAAAATAAAATAATAAAATAATAAAAACAGAAAAAATAAAATAATAAATAAAATAATAAATAAATAATAAAAACGAACAAAATAAAATAATAAAAAAGAAAAATAGAATAAAATAATAAAGAAAAGGAAAAATAAAATAAACTAAAATAGAAAAAATAAAATAAAAAAAAAACGAAAGCCACTCATTATCAGAGCCAGGTTTCGATCCTGGGACCTGTGGGTTATGGGCCCACCACGCTTCCGCTGCGCCACTCTGATTTGACGAAAATATTGCGCAAAATTTTTTATATATTTTGTTAAATATAAACTTTCTCTTTTTACCTTTGACAGAGGGTCCCTACGCACCTGTTTTCTTCCTTGGTAGTATAATATATCTTTTTCTAAAAGATACTGGTGTTGATGAGGATAGAGAATAAAAAGAAGAGAAACAATGTAGAAGAAAGAACATGCCAGGCGTTGAGACAAAGGGTTGTGGGGGTGCAGTACATCGTTGAGAGAAGAGAGACAGAAGATAAAAAAGCATGAAAAAGAAGTAACACTCATAATACTAATGTGTCGTGATCAAAAGTTTGATGCTTTACTTAACTCCACAACGTCTCTTCCTCTCCAATAATACCATTCCAGCTTTTGATTCTTCTCTTTAATTTACTTTTCAGCAAAAATGTTGATTTGGTTTAGTCTATATTTCATTATTTTTTGTGCTGAACTTTAGGGGGAAATATTCCTCAAGCTTTATTTTTTTGCTACCTTAGTTGTGTCCCTATATAAAATTTGACACCTACTGAAGTTGTGATTGAGCTTGTTTATAGGGTTCATGATTGAAACAACTATACAATAATGTTTTATAACACTAGGGGCTGATTGGATTCCACATCATTCCTCTGTTATTTATAAATTGGCATCATTACCTCCTTGAACGTTCAGATTTGCATGTGGGTGTGCCTTGGATTACGTATCTACCAAAGAGGTTTCTCCTTCACTTCTTTGGTTACGGACAAGAACATTGTGCCTTGAGAAAGGGATTTTTGCCGCACCATATTTCAATCAAATGACAAATGTTTTTGCTCCCACTCCACGTGGCTTGTTACCAACAAGCTACTCTCCAAAATGGATTGTTCAATCATGCAATGTCAAAATGGTATGTGGCTCTTGTCACGTTGTTGGTTCGTGCTGTTCTCACATTTTGATTGATGAACCAAGTTACATAAATCTCTTCCATTGATTCCAATATTATTGATTGTAACTTGAGGTTTCCGGGAAAATCTTATGCATCTTATTCTTTTGTTTTAATCCTATTTCACGTTTTGTTTTATATTTAAGTGTATTAAATATAAAGTAAAATAATAATTTTTTTCTAACTTGATTTTCCAAATGCTGTCTAGGTTAAGTGATGGATGAAACCAATAGCATGGGCTTCCACTTTCTGGCCTTTCCAATGGGCCACAACGATGGGCTCGACCGGCATCACAGATTGAACATGTTTGCTTAGCTGGGCCCATCTGTTTTCGACCACGCTCATTATTTGATAGCTATCATTCTGGGCTAACTGAAGAACGAGAGGGAGCGAATCGGAAACAGCCGCAACCATTTTCAGTGGTTTCACTAACTGCTAGCTAACTGTAAGGGAATTTCTTTGTGAAAAATCATCTACCAAACCCATTCCCTTGTTCAATGAAGGTAGCATTGACCTAATTTTTTCCAAGATTAATGGAAAATCAGGAACATAAAATAATATTAAAATAATATGCTATTTTGTTACTAGCTCTTCACTTATTTAAGCTTTTCCTATAAATTTAGAGCCACCAATAATGGTAAATAGAATGACTTAAGTGCAGTCCTTAAAAATGCTCTTTATTATCTTACAACGAAGTTGAGATCATGAAGTTGTCATTAAGATAAGTTTTTCCTAACAAAAGAAATAGTGAAATATAATTAAGATGATAAAATTGAGTTTAAAAGACAAACCCTTTTAACAAATGACAACATTTTACTTTTCACTTACTTTATTTTAGATCCTTTATGAAAATGAGTGTCCAAGTTTCTATTTATTTTTCTTTACAAAAATCATAACAAATTTATTTCCCTTAATTAAAAAATAAAATCTAAATTTGAATTATTAATCCCATGCATTAAGATAAAAATAAAAATTTAGTTTATTAATGTACAAGTTTTGTGAACATTTTAAAATTTATTATCAACTCACCCATTAAAGTAAAATAGATTTTTGTGTAGGGTGTAACTCAATCTTATAAAACCAGCTTGTAAAGCGAGGTTTGCACCCTTATAAATTATTGAAAGACCTCATCTTTAGTCGATGTGATCTCCAACACACCCTCTCATGCTGAGACTCCTCAACTCGTGCACGAAACTTACATGGATGGGTGGTTCAATAGCGGCCCGATAGGCCCAACAATAGGCTCTGATACTATATTAAGAAGTGGATTTTAAGCCTAACTCAACCTTACAAAACCAGCCTTGTAAGGTAAGGTTTTTTTTTTTTCTATAGCAACATAAAGACAATTTGATATGAAAATCAGGTGTGCAAAAGGTGTCTAGTGATTATTTTGAGAAAAGATTTCTTTGCCTCATCTGTCTCATTCTTTTCAAATAGAGCATGGATGACTATGTCGAAAGTTACAGCACTAGCCATGCAACCATTGTCTTCCATTTGGGAGAACAAGGTCAATGCATCATCAAGCAAACCCTCTTTACATAGCCCATTTATCATAATGGTATAGGTGTAAACATTAGGATGATAACCTTTAATTAAAAGACTACGAAAAACCTCTTATGCATTATTAAGTCTTTCCGCTTTACACATTCCATCAAGAAGTATATTGTAAGTGCTTATAACCGGCCAAATTCTCTTTTTGATCACTGTCTTGATTAATTCAATTGCCTTGTTTAGATCATTGTTTTTGCATAAAACCCATACCAAGGAATTGCAAGTTAGTTCGTCTTTTTGTCATGTATCATGCATCTCATCAATAAGATACCAAAAATACGAGTTTATTTTTTTGCACAAGCCATCAATAAGGAGAACTATAAGTTGCTATATCACAAACTATATTCTTCTGATGCATTTCTTGAAAGAGATTGATGGCCTCATCCACACTTTTATTCTTTCATAGTTTATTAATACTAATGTTGTAGTTGTAAACATTAGGAGTTACTTCCATTTGGATCATAACATAGAATGCATGTTTAGCATTCTTCACCTCATTAACTAAGTAAGATTCATTCATTAAACTATTGAAGGTAAAAATATCAAGTTTCACACAAGCTTTCATCATTACAGCTAACACATTCTTGACTTCTTTCAGCCTTTCCCCTTTTACATAATGTGTCAATCAGCACATTATAGGTTACAGGACTAGGAGAAATTCTCTTGGAAACCATTTCAGAATACAAATGGTAAGCCTCATTTGCAAGTTTATCTTTGAATAGAATATCAATAATTGAGGTGTATATTACCACATTTGGCTTAGTTGATCGGCCTTCAATTATTCTCAACAACTGGATGGCAGCTTTGGTTTCTCCAATTTTATACAACCCATCGATTAAAATATCGTAAGTTACTTGATCCATCTGAAAACCATGTGAAACCACCTTTTCATGAAAACAGAGTGCTTTCTCGACCTCACCCTTAAGGCAGAGACCATTCATGAATGTACTGAAAAATAATGGAATTTGGTCATAACCCAATTTGAGAATCACCATGGCAAATATAGAGAAAGCGAAGTTCATTTGAGACAAGTGACGAAAGCAATTGATGATGATGCTCAATATAAGGTTAGGGTGAATTCCATTAAGTTTCATTTGATTAGAAATGGCTCCTACATAGACTAGAGATGAGGTCTTTCAATAGTTTATAAGTGGGTGCAAACCTCACCTTATAAGTTGGTTTTATAAGATTGAGTTACACTTAAAATCCACTTCTGATATGGTATCAGCCTATCCTAACAAGGTTGTTGGGCCTATCGAGCCACTATCGGACGAGTTGAGGAGTCGTAATCGGTTTAATTAGACTTAAAATCTACGTAATCGGTTTAATTAGACTTAAAATCTACTTCTTCATAACCTTAAGACATTAATGAAAACAAGTCATTTTCTAATATTCAGCGATAACTTCGTGGAGCACGTAAAGTAATTACACACATTTCGGATTTTCCTCTCAAACTTTATCAAAACATTACATGTGAACAAAAAAAACTTTGTTTAAAATCCACTATTATATTTGATTGCCCTATATACGCATGTCATTCGTTTTAATGTGGTCCTATGCATGGATTCTTAATCTAAAAAATTTACGCTGTGTGACAATTCTTCCACAATATTTTTCTCTCGCTCTTATTCAGACATCTAATGCACCAAGCTTTCACACAACATTAACTCTACGCTCATATGGATGAGCAACAAGATTCAAAAGCAAGAAAAAACTTGTGAGAGTTGTCTGCGTCTATTGTTAGGGGGTGACTACTATACATTAGATGTTAAGGAGGCATTCCTACCCATATATCTTTTTTAAGACATTCTTGAATCTAACCTTACATTAATTTATTGTTGATTTCACTTTAGGGTTACACAAAGAAAAAAAAAGAGTAAAGTTACTTTCTTTTTACCTAAATGCTTTTGACCAAAACTACAAAATTTGACATTTTTCTTTGTAACATCAAATCCCTAGAATTCGATGGTTATATGTAACTAAAAGATAGCTTTCACTTCATGGCACTAAGGTCAAATGGTCCACATGTGACATGTTCAAAATTTGATGTTAGACTCCCTAAAGTCATTTTAATTCAGTCAACAATTTTCTCTTCATGTCAAATGTTATCTAATGTGATTTTGTGTTTTTTCTTTATAACTTTTAATTTGAACCTTATCATAGGCATATGGCCGGTCTGTGGAATGTCGTTATATTTGTAGGAATATTTACCTATAAATGTGTGTTTTAATATTGATACAGCTTGAAAAACCATTCTTATTCAAGAGTAATTTTTTTATATGTTAAATATTTTATATTTAAAAGTTATTTTTAAGTTGAAAATGACAACAAAAACTCAAAATAATACCTGTTCATCCACTTTCATTTCTATTTTAGTTTAAAAACTTCCCGGTTAGAAAAGAATGATCAAGGGATGAAATAAAAAAAAGGGAGAAAATGAAATTATTTGATAGAACATAAATTGTTTCTTTAGTATGATTTTATGGAAAGTAAAAATAATAAATAAATAAATAAAATGACACAAAAATTTCTAGTTCAGGCTTAAAGACGCCATATTTAATATTTGGATAAAATATATGTTTTGAACAATACTTCTTTGCGTATGAGAGGTATACGAAGATATAAAATAATATGGTAAAAAGTTTACTTGTTATAATTTTTATTACTATTTGCTATATTATAAATTTAAATACCAACTTCCAAGAGCGAGACTCATACTCGTTATTTTTCTCAATTATCGTAATTTTTACTAGTAGAAATAGGGTTTGTTTGGTCACATTTTTTATTAAATATCTTATTTAATGAATTAAAATATTTATATTAATTTTAATTATATATATATATATGGTTGTTGGGAGAATCCTAGGGGTATAACCGGGAGATCTCACAATAAGAAGAAATGGGCCAAACATACATAAAAGAATGACACCACTTTAACCCAAAACCTGAAGACAGTAAGTTTATGGGTCTTCTTTCTTATATATTTCTTAACTTTCTCATTTTTATTCAATGTGGGACTTAGACTCACACTTATTTATATATTGCCTAACATGTATGTGTTATTTATATATTTGATATGTAGTTTAAAATTTAACTAAAAATAAAAAGAACTTATTTTATATATTTAATGAATAGGCTATAATTTAAAAAAATATTGAATAACTAATATAATTATATATTTTATATAAAGAAAATAAAGGAACATAATTTATATTATGAAATAATAGTATATAGTTACTTTTAGTGGAGTGATATTTTCTTTTCCTATTTAAGATAGTTTTAAAATTCAATATATTAAATTTTTAAATATAATCAACCAGATGTAATTTTAACCAAATAAAAAAAAATAAAAAAAAAATCCAACTAAATCAAACCAAACACTATTTTTCTATTAATTTTACTTAATGGATATTTATCACAAGTAGTACAATTGTTAGTTTTTACAATTATATTGCGTGATCCATAATAATATACTTCTTTCTATTGTAATATATATTGTAATATATGATTCTTATTTCAATACTAGTAATTATAACCTTTGTAATATATGATTCTTATTTCCATACTAGTAATTATAACCTTCTCTTTGCTTTTTAGTTTAGGTGTACTATTTATATGTTATAATATTTAAATAATAGTACTTATTAAGAAGTGGATTTTAAGTGTAACATATTTTCTCATGTCGAAACTCTTCAACTTGTATATAAGATGTGGACTTTAATCTTAACTTAATCTTATAAAATCGGCTTGTAAAATAAGGTTTGCACCAATTTATAAACTATGGAAATGCTTCATCTCTAGTCGATGTGAGATTGACAACACGCGTCGAGACTCCTCAACTCATTTGTGAGACTAATAAATAAGGGTGGTCCAAGAATAGGCTCTAATATCATATCGTAAATTTTAAGTCTAACTCAATTTTATAAAATCGACTTGTAAGATAAGATTTACACCTACTTATAAACAACTATTGAAAGGACTCATCTCATACTTTTATATCAATCAACTCCTAAATTTCTTCTTCAATAACGAAGGGTGTGTTCTCTATCTTTTAGATTCATGTTGGAGATAAGTTCTTCTAGCAATACACCTCTTTAATTATTGGACTAATTTATTGAGTTAGAAAAATAATGGACAACTAATTATTATAATTAAATGTTTTCACTCACCTATATATAATTCAAGAATTCATGTATTGTAATTTATATTACTAAAAATGATGTAAAATTATTGTAATTTATATTATTAAAAATGAATTTTTTACATCAGTTGTTTTGAAAATTCTATATTAATTTTAAAATCCATGTAGAAGTCATTAATATATTATATTGATAATCAATGTAAAAAATGAATATACTATATTGGATATTTACTTAACAAATGAAATGTGTTAATATTTTAACATAAAATAATATTAAAAGGTCCTTTTTATATTAATTATAGATTATAAGTGATATAATATATTTTCACTTTCTACTTTAGTTTGTGGTCCATGACAATTTAATATGTGATATTATTATTTTTAATAAATATTTTTAACTTACATGTATCTATTGTTTTCTTTTTTACACTTTCTCACACAAGACCAGCAATATAACACTACCAAACAAAAATATATACGTATTACAGCAAACAATATAATAACATTATACAATTTTTGTAATAAAAATATAATTTTTTAATTATTTATCTTTGATGAAACATGTGATATTAGGGAAGGATGATGATGGGTTTGAATAATGAAGAGGAAGAGAAGGAGACACCCTTCTCCATATGTTCCTCCCAAGCCAAATTCATAAAAATTACTAAATTATTTTTACATATTAAAAGCAAATTACAAAATTATTAACCTCCTTTTTGTTATAGAGGAGGAGGCAAAAAAGGGGACTAGTGACATGAGGGTTTTTTTTAGAAAGTGAAGCAGATTTATTTGCAAATTATATATATGGACAAATTTTTTAAAAAAATACACAATTGGATAAGTCGTGTGTGGAAGCACGTTTTAAGATGAAGAAGTCGTGTTTGGTAACACAATCTCAGTATGCAGTTTTTTTTTTTTTATACAAAGTTGTGTGTGTAGAGACAATTTCTTGAAGTTTTTTGTTTTTTTAACCATCAGAAGTCGTGCTAGGAAGCACTACTCCTACATTAACTTTTTTTTATGAAAAAAAGACCCTCACAGTTAACAAAGACAAAAGAGGCCTACGAGACCCAAAAGGTCCAAGCCTAACAAAATTAAGGTTCTACATAACAACGTTTTACAATTTGTTTGATGTTTTAGGGTGTAGCTGTATAAATCATCAATGTGTACTTGAGAGTAATTAATAAGAATCTCTTATTTGTTCTTAATAACAGTTACACTTCATTATGACTTATGGATTTTTTCTCATGTACAAAATGTTCATGCAATATTATTTTATATTGCTTTGCCAGCCTAGTACGGAACAGACAACCTTCAAAAATTACATTGCATGCAATGAAATGACATCATGCATGGAGGGAACAATACCTTACAATTGTCCAATACAATAGGATTGAACACACTAAAAATGGAAAAGGAAAGTATATTCTGAACAATAATTAAACACCCATAAAATATATAAAAAAATTCTTCTTATTCTATTATATTTTTGAAGTGTTTTGTCTAAGTCGCGGCTTCCTTTGCTTAGATCCTAGAAAAAGATGTGTAGGGGTATGTCAGTTCATGTTCAAATCCTTAAGAAAATAAGATAAATCAAGATTTTGCACGAAAGACTTAACAAAATATTACAACAGAGATCAAAGAATGTGGTCTTTTCTTTTATAGTTTTTGAACATGAACTAACATACCCCTACACGTCTTTTTCTAGGATCTAAGCAGAGGAAGCCGCAAACTGGACGGAGCACTTCAAAAATATAATAGAATAAGAAAAAAAATTTCATATATTTCATGGGTGTTTAATTATTGTTCACGAATATACTTTCTTTTTCTATTTTTAGTGTGTTCAATCCTATTGTATTGGACAATTGTAAGGTATTGTTCCCTTCATGTATGACGTCATTTTGCTGCATGTAATATAACTTTTGAAGGTTATCTGTTCCCATACTAGGCTGGCAAAGCAATATAAAATAATATTGCATGAACATTTTGTACAGCGAGAAAAAATCCATAAGCCATAATAAAGTGTAAATCTAAGAGTTTTTTTTCAAAAAAAAAATTAATGTAGAAGTAGTGCTTCTTAGCACGACTTCAGATGGTTAAAAAAAATTCCAAAAAATCGTCTCTGCACACACGAATTTCTATAAAAAAAACACTGCATACAAAGGTCATGCTACCAAACACGACTTCTTCATCCTAAAATGTGCTCCCACACACAACTTACCCAATTATGTAATCTTTTAAAATCTGTCTATATTTGTAATTTACAGGTAAATCTACACTATTTTTGTAAAAGAACTTATATGAGGAGCGAGTTGAGAAGTAGATCTTTTACTTGAGCTAGTAGAAGAAGAGACTGGTAAAAAATAACAATAAAAACGAATTCAAGAGATGAAAAGAATGTGAGAAATGATGAAGGAAAGGGTGGAATTTTTTATGTGAAAGATAGATGATGAAGGAACTGGAATTGACATAAGAGGAAAATGTTATACAAATATGGATAAGAATATGTAAAAGAATGAGGTTGTCTTCAAAAGATATTTTACTTTTGCAAAGAAAATAAGACTGGGAAGAGTTTTATTATTTCTAACACGGAAAAGAATAAGAGAAAAGAGAATTAATTAGAATTTAAGTTTTAATGAACCAATGTAGTATAACAAATATAACATCTATTATAATTGTAAATAAATGTTGTATAGTACATACAACATCAATTATAATTATAACAAATGTTATATATGATTATCATGTTACACGAATATCATCACACTTTCAGGAGTTTTTCACTAACCATTGTTCTACATTTAGATATAAAATTATAATTCTAAAATAGTGTCATTAAATTCTAAATAATAAATAATGTATGATAGATTTAAGAAAATTGGTGTTGAAAAATAATATCCATGTAATTTTTATGTTAATTGAAATTTGAGATTAATTTTATTTGAATTTTAAAAAGTATATTAAATATATTGATACAATATTTAATAAAAATCTGATTTGAATGTTTCAACACAAATTTAAACATCCTCTAAAAGATAGACAAGGAATATTGGTAATATATTTTTAACGCAATTTTATGGCACATATTTTTTTAAGCATAGTTTTATTATACATATTTTATAATTTGATGAGATTCAATGTAAATTTTACTCCTTTGTTTGTCTTCGTCTTTACAATTTCCATGTAAAAATCGAAGCTCCTTATTTTACCTTTTTTTATTTTCATTGTATATTAAATTGATCAAAGATAACAATATATTTAATAAAAGAATAGTTAATGTTGTTTTAAACTTTGGAAATAATAAATAAATAAAAATTAAAAATTCGACAATTGAAAACTAAAAGAATGGAGGGAATAAATTGCAGTAATGAATAAAACAAATTAATAAGAAATGTCATTCTTAATTTATTTTACCAATTGTATATAGTCGTTAAAAAAGTTAAAGTTGCTGATGCCGAGGTGCCAAAGTCCACATCAGAGATTAGATTTGTGGGGCAGGCACTCGGTACATTTATTACATGGTCTACACATCTCCTAAAGGTCATTTCTAAAAAACATAAGGTATGATTGTCATCATTTCTCTTCATGTTATTTAAATTAACACTTAATTTTGTTTAAATTAATATATTTAGTTTTTTTATTTTCTATTATAGGATACTGGGAGTAAACAGAAATCACCAAGTCCTGACCCGCAACCATACCAACAGCAACAAACATTTGTGAATCCAATTCAGGAGTTGTTTAGGCTTTCTCACATCATGTATGATTCACCTTGTCCAATTTTGTGGGATGATAGAGTATTTGGTGTAAACAATGGTGGTATGCCACTCTACGTATACATGAATGATATAATGGAAATCGCCATGGGATCCCAAATGTTAAACATTACAGTTATTCAGTTTTGGATGATGTAAGTATATTTTAGAGTTACACATTTTTACATTTCTTAATATGTTTTTACTAATATTCAATATATTAACAATGCAGGTACATAAACAAATTAGCTCATAACTCAGGGTATTCTGGTATCTATGAATTTCTTGAGCCACAAAGCATACAAATGACTGGAAATAAGAAGTTGGAATGCCAAAATTATATACAAAATTGGATTGGAGAATCCAGAAAGAGCATTTATTTTGCCCCAATTATTCAATCGTAAGTTACTAATCTTGATATTTTTTATTTCAACTAATTTTGAGAACATCAATAATGGATTCATTATTTTAGGAGCCATTGGCAACTAATGGTTGTTTGTCTTGTGAATAAAACTGTGATCTGGTTTTGTTCACTGCATAAGAAGCCAAGTAATGACATCAAACAAGTGGTACAAGGGTACGATTTAATTTACCTTATAAAATATTGATATTGTTTGTATAATATGCAAGTTATTACTAATCATCTTTGATTTTAGTGCAATTAATGTTATTAATGTACTTGGCGGTAGATCTATATCCTCATCATATACCCTACGTTGGGTGCAGCCTAAGGTATTTTTATTCTTAATTAAACCTATTAAATTCGTTGTAGACTTGTTTAATGAATTCACTTTGATGAAATTGTAGTGTAACAAACAAAAAGGAAGTTGGGAATGTGGCTACTACGTCATGCATTGGATAAAGATCATAGTCCAAGCTCATATCACCGACTCTTGGAAACATGTATGAAAGTGTTCAAAATAGATAAAATTATGATGAGCATATGTTGATAATACCTAACACAATTATTTTATTTCAGATGTTTATAGATGTGGATCCAATTGAACACAAGTACATAGAAGATATTCAGACAGAATGGGCAACTTACTTCATTGAGAAGAGAAATGAAATCTTATAGTAAACTTGGAGTAAGTTGTAGTATATTGTAATAACTTTCTAGTATAACGTATAGTAATATTTGTCTAAGTTTATTGTAACAACTTTCTACTTTATGTTTATAATGTTTGTGTCATTACTTAGAATTCTTGTGATGTAGAAACTTGAAATTTGAATTTAGTATGTGTTGTATTGGAGATATTAGATTTTGAATTTTGAATTGAGTTGTGTTGAATTGGAAATCTGGATTTGTTTTGGTAGCATTTTGGCATTGAGCAGCGTTTAAAAAAAAACTGGCATATACCAGTGCGGTTGTAAAAGGAACCGCGCTAGTATGTCCAGTTGCTGTATATTTTTGAACCTTCTGTGCAATTTTTCAACGCGGTTTCTGAAGAACCGCGGTGGTATGTTATACTTTTCATCACAGTTGTACAACTGCGTTTGTATCTTCAATACTTTTTATCGCGGCTGAATCAAACGCGGTTGAACAACCGCTCTTGTAAGCCTTATACAACCGCGATTAAATATCTTTTTTCTACTAGTGCAACAATGTGTTCTTATGTGTCGCAGAAATGAGAAAGTGAACCAATTTCTTTAGTTCAAGTTGCCTTTTCAAAAATTATCTTCAAATTCTATATTTAAATTATAACTTACAATTATAACCAATTGTTTTATTCATAAGGAAACCTGAAAATATTCCCAGAAGTTAAACAATTATTTGCTTTCATTTTAATTTAAATAGAAGACTCATAACTATAGGGGATAATGTAGATGTTTTTAAGTTACTCCATAAGTTAAAGATAACATCATTTGTTATTTATATAGAGAATGTTGTTAGATAAAATTTCAACATAGGTAACTCTGCAGGTTAAGGATGTGGAGGTAGAAAATTTTATGTATATTATGACAACAATAAATGGAAACTGTTAATCATTTATACATTAGTCATAAAATGACTATCTAAATTTGGGATAAATGTAACAAGTGGATGGAGGTTAGGTCAATAAGATATAGTTAACTTAAATTGCATTTTCAACCTAGCTCAACAAGGTTTGGAAATGAGTATGGACTATGGTTATATAGAAAATTTGGAGTAAGAAAACAAGATTGTTTTCAAGAACTGTAAAATTATGATAATAAAATATTTTGTATGACATAATTAAAAGCATGGTTATGGAGGAGACATAAGATTTCTAATATGTAATTCTCCTATTCAGATTAATGTTATTGCCCAATCAAATGTCTGAAAACACTTTGAATTTGGGATACATTTGACAACAATGTGCAAAGCTAATGCATAATGCAACTACCAACGAGCTGCAAACATAATGATGTCATTAGATATAGTTATACAGATACAACTAAAATCAAAAGTAGCAGTATTGAGGAGTAAGGTAACTACTACATTTAAGGGAGATACTTTTTATATGTATGTGTGAGATTATAATTGTATTACTGACTATATATTTTTTTATTTACTCACCGACCCCTCACCTAATCAATAACTCCACTTGTTCTATTTGGATTGGTTATATAACACTAACCTGTATGTTGTGGTTTGTATATGTTCTCAGGTTTTGTTATAGCATGGAAAAGTCAAAACTAAAAAGATGAGTCTATCAATATTATATACACTCAAACACACAGGTCTAGGAGAAGACAGATTATATACATAATTGTATTTCTAATTTTAAACTAAATTAGATGACAATAGAGATCTAACAGAAACTAATGGTTTGGACAACTGTAGTCCTTATACCCTCATTTAAGTTTTTTCCATTTTGTTTTGGTTGGAAAAATAATTGGTACATGAGAGGAATTTGACTACGAATTATCTTGATTTTTAAAAAAATAACTTACTTATGTTAATATTTTTTTATAATAACACTTTTTATATAAGGATTGAAATATCTTAAAATATTTTTTATTCAATTTATTCTTTAGTGATAAAAAATATATAACCCGGACCGTATAAGTTATAACTTTATATGCTTAATATAGAAAGTTAGATCATTTTAGAAATATATATATATATATATATATATATATATTATTTAACATGAATTTTCATCTCTTCACACTTTTATTCATTTAAATTAAAAATATTAGAAATACTAGTTTTAAAAATTAAATTATTATTTATTTTTAAGTTTAAATAAAAAAATAAATTTTATTTTTGCGTAAGACATCCTTATAATTTTTTTTCCTTTTAGAGTAGGATTTGTCTCAACAAAAAACATTTTATTCTTAGTTTTTCTTTTCTTTTCTTGTTTCAGGTTCCTTTCTTGAACTCTTGTTATTAGATATAATGGCATAAAATGCAGGATTGAACTTATCTGAAATATTATAAAATAACATTATAAAAGTGGTCTGAGATATTTAAATCATATAATAATTTCAATGAATTAAACTGAATTGCATTATAATTTAAATAAATTGAATTATTCTAAATTACTTAAATTATATAAATCATTTGAATGATTACTAATGAATTATTCATTTTAAAATATATTTTTCATCCTAGTTATAATGCAGAATGATTCAAATTTAGAAACAATTAAATAAATATAATAATTTAGTAGTGTTTTTAAATAAATAAACTATTTTTATATAATTCAACTCACTCGAGTATTTATTTAGGCTAATTCAAATTTTTGAACCAATATTCTCTTAAAAATAAATTATGAACAAAAGGGTGGGTGTGAAATAAAACAAGCAATTAAGTCACGCACATTCAATGTATTGAATAGTTTTGAGTGCTCATCTTCTTCATAGTTAACTAATTAATCTGTTGTTTATAGAAGATCGAGTTTCATTCTCATGATGAGTTCATGTTCATAGCAGCAACTTTAGAAAATCCATACAAAAGTTTTCATTCCCAATGCAGTTTTTAATCTGGACCATGAGAATCAACCTCCACGTGCCTTGTGATCATTACTGAAACGAAGTATCATGTAGAAATGGTCCTCTGTATACGTTTTTCAGAACATGCTTTATACTTTAGTTTTTGGGATCTCTTCTTTTAATATAAAATTATTCTAGTTACTCTTTGAGAGTCCTTAATATATACCAAAAACTATAGTTAATGAGGCAGCCCTTGATTTAAGGACGCCTAGATTGAATTGCCCATTGGAATAGATGAAGCCTCTAAGACATTAACTATGAATACTTTTTACAACAAAGATTCAAACTTTATAAGAGATTAACTTTTTCAATTATGTACTCAGGATCTTTGTTTTGAGGAGGGAATTTCGAGAGAGTAAAAAGATGATTTTAAGAAAAAAAAATAAGTTGTTTGAATTATAGAAATGAAATTAAAAAGTAAAAAAAAATAAAGAAAAATTTTATAAAAATTTGTGAATTATAGAATGATATTAATAATTAAAAAAATATTTGAAATTATAAAATTATAATTTTATTATTATAATTAAAATTAATTTAAAGTAAAATATAATTAGTTATTTGTATATGAAACTCACATGTGATTAAAATATTATTTTTGTGTAGTTCATGAATTTTGAAAAAAAAAATGAATGATCTTGTCTAAAAGATACATATAAATTTACTGAAAATAATTTTGATAAAATTAAATAAAATTTGACTAGCAATAATTATAAAAGATTGAAGAAATATGAGAGAGAAATCTTTAATAAAAATTGTAGTTTGATTAGACAAGGTTTTATTGTTGGATATTCAAAACAACCAACACAGATTGTTATAGGAAGTAGTTACGAATAGTGTTTGACTCTTTCTCTTTTCTTTCAAGCAACTCCACACACACCAATGCTCTCTCAGAATTGCACACACAGTTGCATATCCTTAGGGTTAACCTTTTATCCTAACTATAACGATGCATTATATTGGGCCTGTCATGTGTCAGGAACACACCAAAAATAATGGATTTGGGTTTCACAAGGAGAGAACTAACCCAACAAATCTCCCCCTTCTTGACTAGGTTGAGGCCTTCACAAATCCGGCTATAGAGCAACATGTTTCATGCTCTTCCTATGCAATGTCTTTGTCATCATATCAACACTATTATCATCATAATGAACCACATCACCTATCTCTAACCTCCTTAGGTAGGTGACTCTTGAAAGACACTCTATTTTGCTTTCCAACAAAGCAATGAGAACTTTTCTGCAAATTTACCTTTCTAACATTAGACAATACATTATTTCTAACTAAAGGAGATGTCCCTTTCTCACTCATATGACATAATCTCTTATGCCACAAGTCAGTTTCATCAACAAAATTAGTTGTATGAACAACATTTTTTATAATTTTAGCCTGAGTTATGTAAAGTGTAGAGTGCTTAGTACTTATACCCATAACCATGGAACCCTTAGTGAGCTTCCAACTATCACATGAAAATGAACTGTTATAGTTTTCATCACACAACTTACCCACAGAAAGTAAGTTTAACCAGACATCAGGAACATGCTTTACATGCTTCAAAATTAATCTAGAGTCATTGGACATCTCTAAGCAAACATGTCCAACGCCAATGCATCTTGCTACACCTTCATGAGTCATTCTCACACCGCCGAAATCACCAGGAGTTATAAGAAGTAAACAAATCTCTCCTAAATGTGATATGAAAAGAAGCACAACTATCAATCACCCAACTAGACTAGCTATCAACAAGATTCGCAGACTCAAACTCGTAAACTAAAAGAAAGTCAACAGAAGTTGCAATGATCATGTCTTCATCATCACTATTATCTTTACCTTTGTCATTGTTATCCTCCTCATTTCTATTTTTTAACTTCCAACAATATTTCTTTATGTGCCCCTTTTTATGACAGTGGTAACATTTAACATCTTTGTACCTACCTTCAGAGTTGCTCCTACTTTGATTTCTATCTTTTGGAGCGCGATTGTTGCTTCTCCCCCTATATTCAGAAACCAAAATATTTGAATAAGGCGATGCACCCCTTGACTTTCTTCTCATTTCTTCATTCAAAACACTACTCTTGGCAAGGTCCATAGAGATGACACCATCAGGAGCAAAATTCGACAATGAAGTTTTAAGAATTTCTCATGAATCTGGTAAGAAGCCAAGAAGCAATAGTCTTTGGATTTCTTCATCAAACTTGATACCCATAGTAGATAAGTGATTCATAATTCCCTGGAAGCTGTTCAAATTATTTGTCATTGATGTCCCATCAGTATATTTCAAAGCTAACAGTTGTTTTATCAAAACATAAAACATCTTATTGTTCCCATTTTTTCTTGCATATAACTGTTCAAGCTTAATCCACAAAGCCCAAGCATTTGTCTCCCCAATAATATTGTTCAACACATTATCATCAATTCACATTCTAATATATCCACAAACCTGTAAATGCAATACATTTCATTCTTTATCACTTATATTACTAGGCTTCTGATGACCAACAGGTTTATAAAAAATTTTCACATAAAGTAAATCTTCCATTTTCGCCTTCTAAATATTATGATTGGAGTCATTCAGAGTAACCATTCTACTAGTGTTAGTTTTCATCATTCATCAAACCACAAGCCCCAAATCGAAAAGCTCTGATGCCAATTGATGGGAGTTGGGCATCGGAAGCAATAAGATTCACTTTTATCAAAACAATATGGAAACACCTTGAATGCAATCAATCAATCCAAAAAAATAATTATGCAATCGAAAACAGAAGAATAAATCAAAATCAATAATTAACATCGGAAAAACCTCTCAATAGAGATAAAAAAAAACCCAAAGAATGATAAATACTCCAATAATACCAAAACAAAGGTACAATGAGTCTCACAAAATTAATCATAGAGCATATCAATACAAATATTCCTAATCCTCAAATGATCACCAACAATGGCCCAAAATATAAAAAATGAAATTTAAAAATGAAGAGTTCAAGAATCTTGTCACCAGAAAAATTGTCATTATTCACGAATTTTCTGGAAAAAAATTAGAGCTTCGATCTCAAATCTGACCGTCCAAAACAACATACCGTAAGTGATAGAACTCTAGTAAAACTTTCAAAGCAATTGGATAAGATTTCATCGTTGGATTTCCGAAACAACCGAGACTGACGATAACAGAAACTTCCTACGGACAACAACTCTTTACACAATAATTCTTGACACTTCTACAAACCTCCAGTAGAAAATCCCACCATCCAGATTGAAGAAATGTGAGTGAGGAATCTCAATAAAAATTGCAGGTCGATCAAATAAGGTTTCACCGTCGGATCTTCAAAACAACCAACACGTATTGCTATAAGAAGTAGTTGCGAATTGTGTTTGTCTTTCTCTCTTTTCTTCCAAGCGAAAGTTTACACACTTCTCAACACACACCAATACTCTCAGAGTTGCACACACAATTGTACATTCTTAAGGTTAGCCTTTTAGCCTAATTATAATAATGCATTATATTGGGCCTATCATGTGTCAGGGACACACCAAAAATAATGGGTTTAGACCTCACAAAGAAAGAACCAACCCAACAAAATGAAGAAAATCATATATTAAAGTCTAATATTAATACAACTCCTTTTAAAGATCAAGATACATACGACATGTAAATATGTTAGAGAAATGAAAAACGGGTTGATTCTTATAAAAACAAGTTACTTCCCAAATATTATACTAGAAGCTAAAACATTGTGCTTATTAGAAACCATTGATAAGTTTTTAACCTTATATTAAAAAATTATTTGAAATAATGTCACTAGAAAAAATCTTTTAGTCTAACATACGTCTCCACTTATAAACATAAGTTGTCAATTTTTCAAACTTTAGTTGAGTTTTAATAAAAAAAAAATAGACAAATTTTATTACTCATATTTTAGTAAGAATTTGTAATTAATATATATGTATATAATAGTCTCCACAATTTTAAGTTTATTTCATCTTATATTCAAGATATTATAATTGTCCCGTTTGGATTAAAGAGTGAATTTTAGGTCTAAAATAAAACTATGAGAGTGCAAAAGATAATCCATTTATGATTTGAAAATTGTATAAATACACATTCATCAAGAAATGTCAAATTAAGGGTCCAATTTAACTATTAGAAAACCATAGCCCACATAAATAATCTATCATTCTCTACAACCATATTTGATTATGAACATTTAGGTTAATTTGTTAAAATTTAGTATTAAGTTACGTTTAAATTCGACATCAGAATACCTCTTAAGGAAGGTATAAATATATA